>Ga0256406_1003749_pt1 | contig 18347 bp, 17 predicted proteins | sample RumenRJG_03DNA_FD_185986 | JGI IMG/M metagenome (GOLD analysis project Ga0256406, IMG submission 185986) | Bovine rumen microbial communities from Lethbridge, Alberta, Canada - RJG_03 | ecosystem: Host-associated > Mammals > Digestive system > Stomach > Rumen | place: Canada: Alberta | collected...
TTGTCTATCTCGATCTCCTGCCCGCAGGTCGGGCAGAATCGTTTCGCGCACCCGGCGATGAATTCCTTCATGTCGACTTCGATATAATCCACCAAGTACGCGCACCTCCCTTGTGTGAATGAAACCCCTACGGATTTTGCGGATTCTCTTCAAAACGGGTATAAAAATGCGGAGGTACTTTTACCCCCGCATGGATCAATTTCTTCTATGCTGTATAGTCCTCCCGGACACATAAAAAGGCATGAAAACCACGGGATTTCCTATGGTTTCATGCCTTTTGATCTGAGAAGGAGGAACTCAGATGCTGGTATTTTCGTTGCCGCCCGGCGTGCCCTGACCCCCGCCCTATGAATTTCGCGGAAATGCACGCGAGAGGGGGCGGCGGTCTGTGGGGACTGGCCTTTTAGAGATTCATACCCGGCCCCCGGGGCTGCCCTCAGAGCTTCTTCAGTAGTGGTACGTGGGATGGCTGTCCTCGCGTCCGGTCTTTTTGTCGTGACAACTCTTGCAGAGGCCGCGCCAGTTGCTTCGATCCCAGAAGAGCGTCGGATCTCCCCGGTGCGGAACGACGTGATCCACCACCGTTGCTTTGACGTAGCGTCCTTCCTTTAAGCACTCCTCACAGAGCCGGTGCTCCGGCATCGAAAGGAAACGCCTGCTCTCCCGCTGCCACGCGGCACCGTACCCCCGGCTCGAAGCCGACCGAGTCTCTTCCGGGTGGAGCTTTTTGTGTGCGTCACAGTACTTAGAACCATAGGGTATAAGGGCCGCACACCCCGGGTGCTTGCATGGTACATGGGGTCTCTGTGGCATAGCTTATTCCTCCCAAAATCGGTGAAGAACAATCGGCCCGTCCTCACCCATGTACGGCAGAGCCCGGATCGTATTGTAATCAATCCACTCCACCGCCTCTTCCTCTGTGAAGTCTTCCTCTTCCATCAGCCACTCGACCATCAGGTCATAATCGTAAATAGCGCGGTCATCATGGGACACACCGATTAGGGCTGTATCATAAGAAAAATCGGTCAGGTATTTTACGCCTTCATATCCGTTTTCCAGCAGCTTCTCTTCTGCATTCATCGCCATCAGCGTACCAGCCCCCATTCCGCAAACTTCTCGAAACCGCCGAGGCTTTTGATGTACTCCCTTGCGCTTTCCACGATCTCTCCATAGGAGGTCTTCCCGATATGGTCATCGCCAATGGCACAGCACGCCTCTACAGGCTCACCGGTTTCCTGCGCTTTGAGCCATGCCCAGATGTTGACCGATACATCTGCCTTCGACAGGTCCTTGCCATGAAGGCCGCCACCTGTCACGCTGTCCGCCATGTCACTGCCCAGCTTCCGGTTGATAGCGCCGGTATCCACGTCAGGGCCACCGGTCCAATCGCCCAGAGGGTTGACCTCCGCACAGGGATAGGCAGCCTGCAGCTCCTCGGTCGGAGCATTGCTCTGGCAGAGGATCAGGCGATCAACATCCAGAATATATTTTCCGTCACTGCCATATTTCTCATAGATATCCTTTGCGATGCGGGTCAGCGCCTTCTGTTCTGTGGTGACAGGCATTCCTTTGAAGATGCCGTTGTCACCGCAGCGGAAGCCCTGCTCCTGGTTTCTGGCCAGAAGCGCATCTTGGGCGACTTCGACATAGTCCACGGCCACCTTTCCGGCAATCCGCTCCACAGCCGCTTCGATCTCATAAAGAGGCAGAGAGATATCTGTCTCCGCAATGATATGGCAGATGCCATGGCCCAGAAGAACTTCTACAGCGATGCGGGGATCGTCTGTCTGCGCATATGCTATATCCACGATCGCACCGGCAATGCGGTCGCACAGCTTGTCCGGATGTGAAGGGTTGACTTTTTCAAACATACTCCTCATTTCCTTTCCATAAAGAAGGCCCCGGAAGACCGAAGTCCCCGAGGCCGCTTTTTCACGATATAAGCATACCAAAATCTACAAGAAAGATCGTACGCGAATCTGGACACTTTATGCTTTCCCAAAAAGAAGTACGGTCAAATGATCAAGCGCCCGGTTCTTTTTCTTATGGGCCGATGTGTGCTCGATGCCAAAATGCTCCGCTACGGTCTCCGCCGCATAGCTTCCGTAGCTGTTCTCGTCCTGATAAAACACCTCCAGAACATACTGCTCGTCCTCTGACAGCTCGTCCCATGCAGGCTGAAACCACTCCATATATTCCACCGCCTGACGGTACCGTTCCTTTAAGATGTCGATCTCTTCAATTCCTTTTAAGATCCGGTCCTCTCCAGCACTCGGATTGTGTGCGTGCGGCATGCCGTCCCAGTTCGGGCTGCCGACACCGGTCATCTTGTCCCGCACCTCAAGAACCTCATCGTCTGTGTTATCAATGATAAATTTCATGGCGTCATAATCTTTCACCGCAGCGATCGTCGCGGAACGCTTATCCAGATATCTCCAAATAATATTCATGGCCTGTACCTCCGAAATGAATGTTTTAAGTTCCCTCGGATTGCCATTAGATTGTCATTCATTTCAGATGAGCCCTTACAGCGTCGATCAGTCGGGACTGCGTGGTGTCCTTCTTTTCGATCGCCTTCAGCACATCCTCATCCACCGTATCTTTACAAATGACGTGATGGACCGTCACGGTCTCAGTTTGCCCCTGCCGCCAGAGACGCGCTGTCGTCTGCTGGGCAAGCTCTAACGACCAGATTTCGGACATCCATATCAGGATATGTCCGCCGCTCTGGATGTTAAGTCCGTGTCCTGCTGACGCGGGGGAGATCACCGCCACCGGGATCTTTCCGGCATTCCAGTCAGCGATATCCTGCTCCGTCTTCATATCCCTTGCCTGCGGGAACCGCTCCATAATCCGCTGCCGGTCGTGTTTGAACCAGTAAGCGACAAGAACACTCTGTCCGTTCGCCTGCTCGATCAAATCCTCCAGCATATCCAGTTTCCTGTCATGAATGGTGATGATGTTTCCATCCTCTCCATAAATCGCCCCGTTCGCCATCTGCAGAAGTTTACCTGAAAGAACAGCAGCGTTTGCGGCATCGACTTGCTCCCCGTCAAGGGATACCACCATCTGCTCCCGGAGTGTGTCGTACACTTTCCGCTCCGCCTTATTCATCTCTACTTCGTGTGTCACAGTCACCAACTCCGGCATATCCAGAAAGTCTTTTGCCTTCATGGATACCGTGATGTCTGAGATCCGGTTGTAGATCTTTTTGTCAGCGCCCGGAAGCAGCACATAGTTGAATACCACTCCGGTATACGGATTCATCCCTGCCGGTCGGAAGTATGCTGCGCGGTATCTGCCGATAAAGCGTCCCAGCCGCTCTCCGCCGTCGATAATTCCGACTTCTGCCCAGAGATCCATAAGCCCGTTTGACGCGGGTGTGCCGGTGAGGCCGATCATCCGCTTGATCTTATGCCGGACCTTTTTCAGTGCTTTCCATCGCTGCGCCTGATGATTCTTAAAGGAAGAAAGCTCATCAATCACCACACAGTCAAACGGCCAGCTGCTTCCGTAATAATCGACCAGCCATTTCACGTTATCCCGATTGACCACGTAGATATCGGCAGGTTCCTCCAGCGCTGCTTTTCGCTCCTTCGCAGAGCCGGTCACCACAGACATTCGGAGAAAATCGAAGCCGGACCACTTCATCCTCTCTCCCGGCCATGTGGACCGGGCTACTCTAAGCGGTGCGATGATCAGACACTTCCCGACTTCAAACGAATCAAACATCAGGGAGAGGAGCGCCATCAGTGTGATTGCCGTTTTCCCGAGCCCCATATCTAATAGTAGGATCGCCATCGGGTGTTTCTCGATGAAGCGGATCGCATATTCCTGATACTTATGCGGAACAAACTCCATGCTTAGCTCACCTCCTTCTTTTTCATATCATTCCTTACCTTCATCTCCACCATGGACACCAGCCTCGGCCCGTCCAGATTGTCGGCCAGCATCTCAAACCACCCGCCATAGAAGAACCGCTTCTCCCTCTCGACGGAGTCTTTTGCATACCGGCTGTCCGGGTGCTTCAGCAGATGCTTATATGCCGCTTCATAATCCTTTACCGCCACCCTGATAATGGCTGCTGCCAGTTCCAAGTACGGACTATCTTTTTCCTTCAATATCTGTTTACCTCCCTCCAGGTGAGGCTTCCGATCCGGCCCGCTGTATGACTGATCGCAGCCCGGTCGAGCTCCTTCTCTCGGATCAGTCCCGCCAGCCTCTCTGCTTCTGTTCGGATCTCCTCCATCACCTGCTTATGCCTGTCACGTGCTTTTTCATGTTCTTCAATCACAGCGTCAATCTCAGCCTCATCTCCATAGGCATCGTCTAAGTATTCCAAAAGCCAGTCTCTTGCCTCGATGCCTATGTGCCTCTCCACCAGATCAGTAAAATCCCGAAAATCCACCAGGATAAAATTCTCGCCGCTGTTAGTCGTAAGTACATACGCCATTTGCTGCCTCCTCGATAATCGGCTGTATCTGCCCCACGTGATCTAACACATATGCCTTAAAACCCAGCCTCCGCAGTTGCTCCAGCCGCATATTCTGCAGAGGTCTCGGTTCTTTCCCCGGTGCCTTTACCTCCACAAAAGTGATCTGTCCGCCCGGCATAAGGATCATTCGGTCCGGCATGCCATCAAGCCCCGGTGATACGAGCTTGGGACAGATCCCGCCTTTTGCCTTCACTGCCTGAACAAGTTTCTGCTCTATCTGTTTCTCCCTCATGAAAATCTCCTTTTGTCCACTTCTGTCCTATCCGCCACACGAAACATGGGTACAAAACAAAGTGGCTGTTTTTCTGGCTTTCCGGAGTTTTGTCACATTGTCCTTTTTGTCCCTTAGTGCGTATGAATCACTGGGTATATACAAAAATACAGATAATAAATAAATTATTGTTTTTAGGTTTATATAGGGGTTCGGACAAAAAGGACAAAACTCGGAAAGCCAGTATTTACGCGTATTTTCCTGTCACAGGTTCCATCAGCTTGGCGCGGACAAATCCGGGACAGAAGGACTAAACATCTTCTCTGTCAATGGATTGACGACATACTTCGGCTGAGGCGGACGCCCCGATCCGGAATACTTCTGAGGAACCAAAACGAGATATCCCATGTCCTCCAGAAAATCCAGCACTGGCTGAATGTCACCTGTGGTCTTGAAGCTACGGCAGTTGCGCATCGCTCCTCTCCGGTCAATCTGTGAGAGTTTATTGTCGACGATCATCTGCAGGATCTTTGCTGCTTTCTTATACATCGTGCTCTCCGGAACGACGTTATAAATGGCCTGTGCATGGTTGAGGTAGTACCTTCCGAGCCGGATTGCATTCCTCATGGTCTTCTCATCCACAACCAGTTCCTCGTTGTCGACCATGAAATCGTGATCCCGGAACACAGAGGCCCGGCATAAAAGCCCCGCAATCCGCAGTACATTACCTACGAGCTTTCCGGCCCAGTCTGCCATCTCCGCAAGGTCCCCTATGAGCCTTGGTTCGATTTCATTCGCAAAATCCGTCAGCAGTTTCGACGCCTCCGCAGAGAGCTTAATCATCTCCGGCTTTCTGGAATATTCATCTTCCAGAAGGTTGATGATCTTGCGCTCATACTTCTGATACAGCTCTTCCGTCACAGCAGCGCTGTTAAAGTTGCGGCTCCCTACATAGGAAGTCGGCATGCTGTATAAAAATCTCGCTGTGAGACCTCTGCCCCGGAACGTCGTATTCCGCATGACCTCTGACAGAACGTTAGGCTGCGCCATCAGAAGAATCGTCAGTGCAGGATTCATAATGCTCTCGCTTTCCCTGCCGATACGGTCTACCCGGATCGGATCTCCGGAGTACCCCTTTAACATCACGTCGATGTTGACGTTCTTGGTGTAGATCCCGGCAAGTGTATCGAAGATGCCACCTTCACTGGATACGAGTGCTGCACGGCCCTTATTGGCGGACATCACAGATACCAGCTTTTCTGTCGTAATGTCATCCACATAAATCTGCAGCGGGCGCTCCTCTTCGAAATCCGCGATCTCCTGTGCTACCTGGTCCAGTTCAGACATATCCGCTTTTCCCTTTGAAACTGCATCCTCGATCGCCTTACGCCGCTTCTCCAGAATGTTCTTTCTCATCTTGCTGGCCTCAACCAGCCCCGCATTCCGGATGTTGTACTGTTCCTCGTATAAATCAAGCGGCCTGACGATGCTGCTCTCTACCGCAGACTTTCTTTCCGATGGCGGATTGATCACAAGGAAGTACCCGTTGAGCGGTTCGATCCAGTCCGCCTTCCCCTGAATACGGTACTTACCCTGAATACAAACGGCGATCGCTGCCAGTGCAGCGGTTCCCGCCATATCAACCGGCGTCTGCGTACTTTCCGCTACCGCATTTACATAGTCTGCAATGTCGTCCGGCAGGGCATCCGCCGGAAAAGACTGTATGGTGTACTTTCCGAAGGGGATCGGTTCTTCCCACTTATCCGGAATTCCGGTCTTAAACTCCTGCGGTGATACATAGGCAGGATCGGTTTTGACTTTCTTCTCATAGAAGCGAACGGCGCTACGCCAGATGGTCCGCAGCTCTTTTTCTTCCAGTGGCGGATTGCACTTTTCTGCTTCCCTGTAATACGCCTTCTCGGATTCTTCTGAATTCCCCTCGCGTTTCAGGTGGCATACTGCCCACTGGTACATCGTTCGGTTCCGGTTTCCTTCCGGAATGAGCGGTGAGATATCCTCCCCTTCGAGAACCGAGACGATCGTCTTTGTGCCGTCGTGCCATACCACGTCTCCGGGATCACTTCCATAGATGAAGCGTCCGGCATCGAGCGCATTGTCGTCGTAAAACGGATACATGACTTGCAGAGCCACTTTCAGATCTGCGTATTCCTCTGCGTCTGTGATCGGATCAACCTCGAAGTAAATGTGGAAACGCGGACGCGGGCTGTAAGATTCCTTCTGCTTCATATGATGTCGGCTATAGGTGATCGCGAACTTGATATCCGCGTACTCCTCCGCCAGCACCTCCGGCGTGATCCACTCGTCCGGATTCTCGGTATGGTCGTTGTCCACATCCATGACTACACAGTTGGAAGTCAGGTAGTTGTCCTTACCCCGGTAGTGATTCTGATACTCCGCACAGACATGATCGCGCCGTACCGCTTCCGAAAGTGATGCAGCATCGGAGGCTTCATGTCTGTGGGGATAGACGCAGTTGCTCTGCACGCCAACCACATCCGATGAATAAATAATGAGTTTCATGCAGTACCTCCAATCTCACACAGGCAGACCGGCATAAAGCCAGTCTGCCTCGTTTCTTTATTCCAGATCTTCATTTTCCTGACAGGTCTCCATGATTGCTTCCACTGCAAAGTGCAGCGCTTCCATGATCGCCAGGATTTCCGGGTTTCCGCTTACTGCGATCTCGACACCGGTCGGCTTCCCGGCATCGTCCTTCGCCACCCGGGCAAAGAAGTCTCCTGCCTTCGCGCTAATCCGAACGTAGGCTCTCGGCTCTTCACAAAAACCGGTCGTCCCCGCTTCTACCTCCAGATGGGTATCCGCTCTTTCTACGTCTCTTTCAAAGGTGTCAACGATCACGCTGTTGATCTGCTTCATTCCTTCTCTAATTGCGTACATCTATGATCCTCCTGATCTTCATTTGTTTTTCCTTGGCGAACTGTATCTCTGCCGCCATGCCTTCACTGATCTCGCTGCCGCAGACCCAGATCTCGTCACACCGTGACAAAAGAACAAGGTCCGCCTCCATTGCTGCTTCCCGCTCCGTCTCTTCTTCCATGAACTGCGGAAGAAGCAGATGCGGCGCGATGGGAACACATCCCCGCTCGACTGCCATCCGGCAGTACCTTCTTGCTGCCCGTATGTTGTTCTCACGATCTCCCCGATATCTCGAGCAGATGTAAACAACCTGTTTGTCTGCATCCATATGCATCACCACCTCGCTTTCTATCTGTACTCCTTCAAAAAGCCGGTGATTTTCCAAAGGGCAGACAGATTTTTTTCCGAAATAGACGCCGGAGCAGAATCGCTTCCTTTTTATAAGCGCCGAGGCTGAAAAACTTTTTTCTTCTCCGTTTGGAATTTGTCCGCGTTTTTGACGGAGTACAGACGAGAGGCAGTGAGAAACACAGCCGATCGGAACAGAAAAAGTTTTCTCGAGATGCATTTGGAATCCTGAAGCGTTTTTGAGGGAGTACAGATGAAAGGAGATACGAGCCAATGAAAGACAAAGGGTACAAGAGCCGGGACGGCCCCGGAGGGACAGACAGGGAGATGCACCATGACAACAGAATACATACAAGGAGGACCGCTCTTATGAAGAAGACGGAAAAAGCAGTCCTCATCGAAGGACTGCGAAAGCTGAGCGCAGACGCGACATGGATCGCTGACACGCTCGAAGGGAAAGTCACACCGGACGCTGCGGAGGAAACACCGATCGAGGACGTCACCGCTAAGCCGGAAGAAGAAACCAAGGAAGCGCCGGAAGCACCCGCCGAAGAGAAAAAGGAAGTTACATTTGAGGATGTGCGGGCGCTCTTGGCAGACAAAGCAAGGGCCGGATACAAAGCAGAGGTCAAAGCGCTTCTGACATCACACGGTGTCAATAAGCTGTCCGAGATCACTGATCCGGATGAACTGACAAAAGTCGTACAGGAAGCGGAGGGAATCGGAAATGGCTAAGCATGCGTATCTCGCTGCTTCAGCCAGTAAACGATGGCTCGCCTGCCCGCCTTCCGCAAAGCTCTGTGCCGAGGCCGAGGACGTCGGAAGTCCTTACGCCCAGCAAGGAACAGACGCCCACAGCTTATGTGAGCATCTCCTGCTGACAGCCCTGGGCCAGGAGTCAAAAGATCCGACCGAAGACCTCACCTGGTACGATCAGGAAATGCAGGAATACGCGGAGGGCTACCGGGACTTTGTGATGGAACAGGTCGAAGCCGCCAAGCAGTACTGCCCTGACCCGTATGTCTGTGTCGAGCAGACCTTGGATTTCTCCAAGTGGGTGCCGCACGGATACGGAACCGGAGATGCTGTGATCATCGCGGACGACCTTCTCCAGATCATCGATTTCAAATATGGCGTCGGTGTCTTGGTGGAAGCCGCGCACAATTCCCAGCTCGCCTGTTACGGGCTCGGCGCTCTCGACACATTCGGTGATCTGTACGACATCAAGCGGATCAGACTTTCCATCTACCAGCCTCGCCGCGAGAACGCAGATACCTGGGAGATCAGCAAAGAGGACCTGCTTGCATGGGCAGAGAATACGCTCGCTCCGATCGCGAAACTGGCCTATGACGGAGAAGGTGAATTTGCCGCCGGAGACCACTGTCAGTTCTGTAAGGTGAAAGCGACCTGCCGGAAACGTGCGGAGTACAGCATGGAGTTGGCAAAATATGACTTTGCAGAGGCACCGACATTGGATGCTGACGAGATCGCGGCGATCCTGCCCCAGATCGACAGCCTCGTCTCTTGGGCTTCCGACATCAAGGAATACGCACTGGCGCAGGCACTTACCGGCGTCACCTATCCCGGATGGAAGGTCGTTGAAGGGAGAAGCAACCGGCGTTTCACAAACCCGGAGGCAGTCGCAGCGATTGTGGAGAAGGCAGGCTATGAGCCCTATGAGAAAAAGCTGCTTGGCATCACGGCGATGCAGCGGCAGCTCGGCAAGAAGCAGTTTGAAAAGTTATTACACGGCTTTATCGAAAAGCCACAGGGAAAACCGGTATTAGCTCCGGCCACAGATACAAGACCGGAATTCAATACAGCAGGAAATGATTTTATGGAGGATTACGATTATGAGTAAAGCAATGAAGAATCCGTGCAAAGTGATCACGGGACCGAAGACAGTTTTTTCTTATCTGAATGTCAATGAACCGAAAACGCCGCTCGGCGGAGGAACTGCAAAGTACAGTGTGTCACTGATTATCCCGAAGTCAGACACTGTAACAGTCGCGAAGATCCGCGCAGCCATCGAAGCTGCCTACAAGGACGGCGAGAGCAAGCTGAAGGGTACAAGTAAGTATCTCCCGGCACTGGATGACATCAAGACGCCGCTTCGTGACGGAGACAAGGACCGCAAGGGCGACGAGGCTTACGCGAATGCCTGGTTCCTCAATGCCAACAGCACCACAAAGCCGGGTGTCGTCGACGCAGACCGTCAGCCGATTATCGAAACCAGCGAGCTGTATTCCGGTATTATCGGCCGCGCATCGATTACCTTCTATGCTTACAATTCCAACGGAAATAAGGGAATCGCATGCGGACTCAATAATCTGCAGAAGCTCTCCGACGGCACACCGCTCGGCGGTCACAGCAGAGCTGAGGATGACTTCGCCGACCTCGACGATGACGATGAGGATTTCCTGTCTTAAAAAACAGGACGCACGGAGGGTGGCAGGGAAACCTGCTGCCCTCTTTTGAATGTGAGGATGGTGAGCTATGAAAATAGAAGAAATGAGTATCGATTTGGAGACGCGAAGCAGCGTGGATATCGGGAAATGCGGGGCTTACAAATATGCAGAGTCACCGGATTTCGACATCCTGCTCTTCGCCGTTTCGGTAAACAGTGGCCCGGTCACAGTGTATGATCTCGCTTGCGGGGAGCAGGTTCCGGAGGACATCGTACAAGCAGTCGCGGACGACGGTATCATCAAATATGCCTTCAATGCTTCCTTTGAGCGGGTCTGCTTATCGGTCTGGCTTAGAAGGAAGTATCCGGAGATTTTTCACGGCTATGGTCCCCCGGACGATCCGACACAGAATTACTTAAATCCGGTATCCTGGCGATGTACGCTTGTACTGTCAGCCTATAACGGACTGCCTCTCTCACTGGCTCAGGTCGGTGCTGTGTTGAAACTCGAACAGCAGAAAATGAAGGAAGGCCGGGAACTGATCCGGTATTTCTGTACACCGAGCAGAACAGCCGACCGGGACTTTAATCTTCCGGAGCATGCCCCGGAGAAATGGCGTGTATTTAAGCAGTACAACCAGAGAGATGTGGAGACAGAGATGGCAATCAAAGAGCGCCTGAAGGGCTATCCGGTGCCAGACTTTATCTGGGATGAATATCATCTCGATCAGGAAATCAATGACCGAGGCATAATGATCGACCGTATCTTCGTGTGCAGGGCGATCCGGATGGACGAGACCTCCCGTGAAAAACTGATGTCTGAAATGAAAGAAAAAACCGGGCTCGACAATCCGAACTCGGTGCAGCAGATGAAAGGCTTTCTGGAAGAGAACGGAATGGAAGTGCCTTCTCTCGGAAAGAAAGAGGTCGCCGCGATGATCAAAGATGCGCCGGACGATATCGCAGATGTCCTCTCTCTGCGGCTCCAGTTGGCAAAGTCATCCGTAAAGAAGTACCAGGCGATGGAGAATGCGGTCTGTCTCGACAGCCGCTGCCACGGGATGTTTCAGTTCTACGGCGCGAACAGGTCCGGGCGCTGGGCGGGGCGGCTTGTGCAGTTACAGAATTTGCCACAAAATCACATGCCCGATCTGGAACAGGCCAGAGGACTCGTGAAGCTCGGTGATTATGAAATGATGGATATGCTGTATGACTCTGTTCCCGGTGTTCTCTCGGAACTGATCCGCACAGCCTTTGTTCCAAGACCCGGATACAAATTTGTAGTATCGGACTTCTCGGCAATCGAAGCGCGGGTCCTCTCCTATCTTGCCGGGGAAGAATGGCGAAGTGAAGTCTTTAAGACCGGCGGAGACATCTACTGTGCCTCTGCCTCCCAGATGTTCAAAGTCCCTGTCGAGAAACACGGAGTCAACGGCCACCTGCGGCAGAAGGGCAAGATCGCGGAATTGGCGCTTGGCTACGGCGGTGCCAGCGGTGCCCTCCGGGCCATGGGCGCGATCGAGATGGGACTAACAGAGGAAGAGCTGCAGCCACTGGTAGATCTTTGGCGGCAGAGTAATAGTAAAATTGTCGGCTATTGGTGGCAGGTCGATTCTGCCGTCAAAAAGGCTGTGAAGGACCACACTTCCGCCACCGTCGGGTGTATCGAAATCTACTGGAAATCCGGAATGCTGTTCATCCAGCTTCCTTCCGGAAGACGTCTCGCTTATGTGAAACCGAAGATCGGCACAAATAAGTTCGGCGGGGAGTCAGTCCTGTACCAGGGCCTTGATGCGAGCAAGAAATGGAACTGGATCGAGAGCTACGGTCCGAAGTTTGTGGAGAACATCGTGCAGGCGATCAGCAGGGATATCCTTGCTTACGCCATGCGAACGCTCTCCCGTTACCGGATTGTCGGACACGTCCACGATGAAGTGATTATCGAAGTCGGGAAAGATACCCCCATGCAGGAGATCTGTGAACAAATGGGCCGTTCTCCGGAATGGCTCCCGGGGATCTGTCTCCGGGCTGATGGCTACGAATGTGACTTTTACCAGAAAGATTAAAAAAGCGGGCCACTCCTTTCTTGGGAGTGACCCGCTAATTTTATTCTGAGAAGCCCTCGTTGTCCGTCCACATCTCGCACTGGCTGATCACTGTCTTTACGGCATCATCCATGCCCTCTGGCGGATACTTATACTTCTTGAGCAGCCGTTTCACCATGCGGCGCATGCCCGCCCGGGCGGACTCTTTCTTTTCCCAGTCAACCGTCCGGGAAGTCCGGAGCATCTCTGTAAGCTCCTTCGTAAGAGCAATCAACTCCTCATTTGTGTAGAAATCCTTCACTGCCTCTGGCCGGGTGAGCGCGTCATAGAACGCCAGCTCCTCATTCGTGAGCCCCATCTCGTTACCGGCTTTATGCGCGTTCGCGATATCCTCGGCCATTTTCATCAGCTCTTCGATGACCTGTTCATTGGTGAGCATACCGTTCAGATAGGATTTTACCACCCGGTCGAGCATCTCGGAGAACTGCTGCGATTTCACCACGTTGGTTCTCTTGTAAATTCTGACCTGCTCCCCGATCAGCTTCCTTAGTAGCTCAACGGAGAGATTCCGCTCCGGCATCTTCGCCACTTCTTCCATGAATGCGGTATTGAACAGATTGAACTCCTTATCCGCATCCGTAAACAAGTTGATGACGCCGTCACTCTGAACGCTCTGCTTCAGAAGCTCATTGACCTGCGCATTGATTTCCTTAAGCGACATCGGACCTGGCTTCAGGATCTTGATCAGCACCGACCGCACCGTTTCCAGATACGCTTCCTCGCGGCGCTCCTCTGCTGTCGCGATACTCTTCGAGAGCGAGAATGCCTGCCGCATCAGGTATGCTTCCTTCAGGTAGTTTTCCTTCGTCTCCTGCTTGGTAGGATCAGAGAGGAAGTTCACGCCACCTGTGATCAAAGTGGCCCTCTTCAGGTCGCTGTCGGTCGTCATGAATTCCGAATAATCAAATCCATACATCAGTTCCCGGCAAACGATCAGTTTCTCCTGAAATTTCTTGTAAGCGGATACCGTCACATCCATGTTTTCATAGTTCTTCTGATCCTGAACGGTATACTGCTTCATTGCAGCTTTAAGCGCTGAGGCAATGCCGATGTAGTCTACAACAAGGCCGCCCTCTTTGTCCTTGTACACACGGTTGACCCGGGCAATGGCCTGCATCAGGTTGTGGCCTTTCATCGGCTTAAACACATACATGGTCGAAAGCGACGGTACATCAAAGCCGGTCAGCCACATGTCAACGACGATGGCGATCTTAAAGTCGCTGCTGTTATCCTTAAACTCCCGGGCCAGCTCCTCCCGGAATGCCTTGGAGCCAGTGTACTTTTTCTGTTTCCACTCCTCCGGATCTTTATTACTGCCGGTCATGACAATCTTCATCTTGTCTTTCCATTCCGGACGCAGCTCTTTTAAGATGTACTCATAGATCTTTACTGCCATCGGTCTGGAATACGCGACAATCAGGGCCTTTCCGGTTTGCTCATACTGCCGGTAAGTTTCATAGTGTTCGACAATATCCGTGCAAAGAGAATTCAGGACTTTGGGCGTGCTAAGGACGCTGTCCATGTGGGCCAGCTCCTTTTTGCTGTTTTCGATGTCAACCTCGTTCGCTCTCTCCTTCAGCTGCTCATACAGATCATCGATTTCCTGCAAGGTATCCGGATCGAGCTCCAGCTTAATGACACGGCTCTCGTAATAGATCGGGCGAGTGGCACCATCGGCGACAGCCTGCGTCATGTCATAGATATCAATATAGTCACCGAAAACAATATGTGTATTCCGATCTTCCAGTTCAATCGGTGTGCCGGTGAAGCCGATGTATGTGGCGTTAGGAAGGCAGTCCCTGATCCTGCGGGCATTTCCGATTGTGATTTTACCAGTCTTGGCGTTGACCTTCTCCTCGAAGCCGTACTGGCTCCGATGTGCCTCGTCGGCCATGACGACAATATTCCGGCGCGGGCAAAGTGGCTCATCGCTCTCCTCGAACTTCTGCATCGTTGTGAAGATAATGCCGTTCGCCTTCCGGCCATCCAGCCAATCCATCAGCGCAATCGGCGGATTCTCCATCTTCTTGTCATCATCCGACAGCCTACGCTTCTCTGCCTGTACCGGCACCTGCCGCAAGAAATCCTGACATTTTGCAAACTGAGCAAAGAGCTGATCATCCAGATCGTTCCGGTCAGTGATGACCACAATGGTCGGGCTGTTCATAGCTGTTTGCAGTGCTTTGGCATAAAACACCATCGACAGGGATTTGCCGCTGCCCTGGGTATGCCAGAAGACACCACCACGGCCATCCCCACCTTCTGCACTCGCCCGGATCGTTGATTCGACCGCTTTCTTTACAGCAAAGTACTGGTGATAAGCAGCGAGAATCTTAGCATCTCCACCGGTCTCTTTGGAGAAGCAGATGAAGTTGTGTATGATGTCGAGGAAGCGGCTCTTTGTGAACATGCCCCGGATGAGTGTGGTGAAATCCGCATACCGTGTCTCTTCATAATCTCCGTCTACCGTCTTCCATTCCATGAAACGATCCATGCTGGCGGTAATCGTCCCCGCCCGGGTCTGCGACTGATCGCTGATCACGCAGAAAGCATTGTAGATAAAGAAGGTCTCAATATCATGCAGGTAATTCCGGATTTGGGTGTAAGCATCATCGATCGTAACAGAATCTGCCTTAGGGGATTTCAACTCCATCACGACCACAGGCATACCGTTCAGGAAGATGACGACGTCCGGACGCTTCGTTTCATGCTCTTTGAAGGACCACTGATTGGCCACAATAAAACTGTTTGCAGAGGGATTTTCATAATCCACCAAGTTTACGATTGTGGCCTTCTGCTCGTTCTTTTCCCGGTAAGAAACCTGAATTCCATTCTGGAGGTAATCCATAAAGGTCTCGTTCTTCGATACGAGGGAACCCACTTCATAATTACGGAGCTTATAGACAACCTCGTCGATGGCCGCTTTCGGAAGTCCTGGGTTGATTATTTCAAGAACACCACGAAGCTCATCCTCCATCAAGGGGTCGGTCAGCTTCCTGTCTACATCCGGACCATAGACATAGTTGTAGCCCAGGTTCTCGAACAACTCTATGATTGATTTCTCATAGCTGGACTCATTAAATTCTGACATCTGTAACACACCTCCTTGGTGGTGTCTGTAGAACATACAAGAATTTAGCGGCTTAGAGGTCAATGTTGGAGACATCCAGCTCACCAGACATCAGCTTAGGAAGCAGCGAATCTCTAAGCGCAGCAAGCTGCATATTCTCCTGGCTATTGTTGTGTATAGTATCCATCATCGGTTTAATAATGGATAATACCTTTTTTGAGTCGTCATCAGAGAGAATATTGATGGTTTCGCTGTCAAAGTCTCGGGTAACTATTGCATCAAAAACCGCTCCTGAGGCCTTATGCTTCAGCGAGGCTACAGCCTTAAGCACATAGAAATATACGAGTAATGGATCGACTGTCTCGCTTACCAGCGCATAGCAAGATTGGTTCATTGCCATCGGAGTTCCAGCAAGGCTCACTTTACCTACAGTACCTCGTGCTGTTACGAAAGTTGTATCTTTCTGATAAAGACGGCTGTTGCAGTGAGCCAACCCAGATTCCGTAATATGCTTTTCCGTCTGGAAGGTATACGGTGCTCCTACATCCTTCGGAGTAAAAAAGGGAATATGACCATCCCAGAAATCAGGATTTCCCGTTTTGGGGGTTCCTCCTCCGAGAACATTGATCAATGGAGTAAACGGCTGCCGATTAGGTGATTCTTCATAGAATTTGTTGAAGACAGCACCTGCTTGCTGAAGTAAATTCTCGTTTATTTTATTATTCTTTTCCTCCAACAAAGCAATTTCATAATAAAGATCACCTATCTTCTTTTGAAGGCCCATCGGAGGAATCGGTATCAATATTTGACTAAAAAACTGTTTTTTAAAGTGTGGTATGACATCTCCGACACTTGTGTTTGTTATCTGCTCTTGTACCTGCCAACTCCGTAAAACAGCCAAGAGATACTTATTATATACAATACTTTCGTTCGCCCTTAACGCCACCATATCTTGTGCGATGCAAAAGTCAACTGGATCAGGAACCATACAAGTTCGGCCAGGTGTTCCTTTACATACAAATATAATATCTCCAGGAAGTGGGTGAGCCCTAAACCAAGTCTGATAGATTTCCTCAGATAACCTTCGAATTTTCTCATATGAAGGATAAAGCTTCTCATTTCTTATACAATTGGTCGCTATCAGAATGTGTTCTCCGTCATCATCAAGAGGAACTGTTTTTCCTCTATTATCAACAATGAAGGTTAACGTTTCTGGCAAAGGGATCTTTTTGCAGTCTTTCCAAATATTCATAATCTAACCTCTCAAAATCCCAACGCAGAAAGCTTATTCTTAATTACAGACTTAAGTTCTTCTTCCTCAGAAAAAAGCCTATAAAGCTCTGATGTTAAACGCTCCATCTTTTGCTCAAACGGCTCTCCATCATCTTCCTGTTCTTCGACTCCTACGTATCTCCCGGGCGTTAAAATATAATCTCGTTCCCTAATGTCTTTAATCTCAACTGATGCACAAAATCCTTTAATCGTTTCTAAAGTACCATTCTCATAGGCTCTATATGTTTCAGCAATAATCTGAATATCTCCCTTGCCGCCATCAGCATTTTCATCATAGTCAGTTAATTCACGAAGACGTCGTGTGACCATCGTCCCCATGTTTTGTGCATCTATAAAAAGAGTTTGTCCCGGGTGCTTTTTCTTTTTATTCAGAAACCATAAACACACTGGAATTTGTGTGGTATAAAACAGCTGCTTCGGCAACCGGATGATACAGTCCACTAAATCTGCCTCTACAATATTCTTACGTATTTCATCCTCTCCCCCAGACATAGAAGAAAGAGAGCCGTTCGCCAGCACCATGCCCATCCGCCCCTCTGGAGCAAGATGCCAGATCATATGCTGCATCCATGCGAAATTGGCATTAGTCGCAGGAGGCATACCATACTGCCACCTCTGATCCTCTTTCAACTTATCTGCTCCCCACGGAGAAAGGTTAAAAGGAGGATTCGCCATTATAAAATCAGCCTTCATTGTCGGGTGCTGATCGCTCAGGAATGTATCGTCCGGAATCTCACCAAGGTTGGCGTCAATTCCTCTTATAGCAAGATTCATCTTTGCCAGTTTCCATGTGGTCGGGTTTGATTCTTGACCGTAAACAGAAATGTTGTCAATCTTCCCTTGATGATTCTTGATGAATGCTGCAGATTGTACGAACATGCCACCAGCTCCGCAACAAGGATCATACACTCGACCATTAAACGGTTGAAGTATCTCAACGATCGTGCGTACTACACACGATGGAGTATAAAACTGGCCTGCATTCTTTCCTTCCTGCTCCGCAAAGTTACGGAGGCAATATTCATAGGTTCGTCCCAACAGATCTTTTTCATCAGCTCCGTCAGCCATTTGAACATTTGTAAAAAGGTCTACGACTTCCCCCAATCTTCTCTGATCCAATTCTTCCCGCGCAAAATTCTTAGGCAAAATTCCCTTCAGCTTTTTATTCTCAGCCTCAATTGCGATCATAGCGTCGTCAATGGTCTTGCCGATCTTAGGATCGTGCGCCTTATCAGCGATATCCTTCCATCTTGCTCCTTCCGGCACAAAGAAGATGCCCTCTGCAGTATATTCATCGCGGTCTTCTTCAAATCCCTCGCCTTCCTCAACAAGCTGCTGGTATTTATCTTCAAAGCTGTCTGAAATGTATTTCAGGAAAATAAGGCCGAGAATAACATTCTTATATTCGGATGCATCCATGTTTCCACGAAGGACACATGCCGCATTCCAAATCGTCTCCTCAAATCCAATATATGCCGTATTCTTCTCAGCCATTTTTCTTACCTTCCTTATTCTTCTTT
>Ga0256406_1003750_pt1 | contig 18345 bp, 17 predicted proteins | sample RumenRJG_03DNA_FD_185986 | JGI IMG/M metagenome (GOLD analysis project Ga0256406, IMG submission 185986) | Bovine rumen microbial communities from Lethbridge, Alberta, Canada - RJG_03 | ecosystem: Host-associated > Mammals > Digestive system > Stomach > Rumen | place: Canada: Alberta | collected...
CGATGTGTTTCCGGTACTATTCCCCGGCATTTCTTGCGTGTGGATGCCCGGAATATCACTGGCCGCACCGGACGATAAAGATTACAGCATTTCTGAATTGGCTGTTCTTGTGATAATGCCAAAATCAGAGATTTCATCCATCAAATGTTTTGCGTTTTGACGAAAAGCCGGAAACAGAATTGACAAACAAGCGTTTTTACTTATATATTACGTAGCGTGAGGAAGGACAGAATGGATATCAGAGGGAAGCACAGAAAACCAGAGGTTTGTATGTGACTTCTCTTTTTTTATCTGTCCTGTCTGCCCTGTTATGATCAGACGGCGGGCATGGGGCCCGGCGTTCATGAGCGCCAGCGGCATGCTGGCAAGAGGAGGAAAGTTATGAAAAAGCAGTTCCTGAGTCTTGGAGTTGCTGCAGCAGTCTCAGCATCTCTGCTGGCCGGCTGTGGCAGTTCCGCATCGAATACGGCCGCGTCCACTGCTGGCAGCGCCGCATCGGAGGCAGCTTCCACCGCTTCCACCGAGACTGCCGCGGCGGCATCAACATCTGCAGCAGCAGAGGAAACCGCTTCCGCGGAGGCAGTCGATCCGTCTTCCATGAAGATCGGCATGATCTGCGTTGGCGATGAGGCAGTCACCTATGATAAGGCACATATCGATGGAATTACTGCCGCTGCCGGCAAGGTTGGCATCGGCACAGACCAGATCGTCTTCAAGAAGAATGTTCCCGAGGATGCTACCGCTTATGACGCTGCGGTAGAACTGGTGGAGAGCCAGGGCTGCAATCTCGTGATTTCGGATTCCTATGGTCATCAGAACTTCATGGTGCAGGCAGCAGAGGAATATCCGGATGTGCAGTTCGTCTCTATGACCGGCGACTTTGCCGCGCTGAGCGGGCTGGATAACTTCCATAACGCATTCGACAATATTTATGAAGCCCGCTATGTCTCCGGTGTTGTCGCAGGCATGAAGGTACAGCAGCTGGTTGATGACGGCAAGCTGACCGACGACAACTATGACAAGGACGGCAAGGTGAAGATCGGCTATGTCGGCGCTTTCAATTACGCAGAGGTCGTTTCCGGTTACACTGCCTTCTATCTCGGCCTTACCTCCGTCTACCCGGACGCTCACATGTATGTTGACTACACCAATTCCTGGTTTGATGTGGACGCCGAGGCTGCAACGGCAGAAAAGCTGATCGCAGACGGCTGTGTCATCATCGGCCAGCACGCCGATTCCACCGGTGCTCCTTCTGCTGTGGAACAGGCTTTCCAGGATGGCAACGATCACGTGTTCTCCGTCGGCTACAACATCTCCATGCTGGATGTGGCACCGGATGTCGCTCTGACCTCCGCTTCCAACAACTGGGAAGTGTATTATGAAGAGCTGTTCCGCTCCATTCTCTCCGGACAGGGTGTTCCGAACGACTGGTCCAAGGGATATAACGACGGCGCGGTCGGTCTGACCGAGCTTGGCTCCGCTGTTGCGGACGGCACGCAGGACAAGGTGAATGAAGTGGAAGCTGCTATCAAGGACGGCTCTCTCAAGGTATTTGACACTTCTTCCTTCACGGTTTCTCAGGACAACATCGACGTCACCAAGAGCAAGAGCGGCGCTGTCGTCACAACGGACGATGCCGGTCACGTGACCAGCTGCAAGGTGGATATGTCCTACTATGATTACTCTTCCGGCACTCCGAAGGTTGTCTACCAGGGCGACACCGTGGAAGCCATCGAGGACGGCGCCTTTACGGAATCCACATTCCGCTCTGCTCCGTACTTCACCATCCGCATCGATGGGATCGACGAGCTGAGCTGAGTGCCATGATCCTGCCGGACCCGCTACACGGCCCGGTACATTCTGGCTCTGCGAAGAGAGATCTTTGCAGAGCCAGAATTATTTTGATCAGCATCACCAGACAGCGGGTTTATCCGGAATTCATCTGCTTTAGTCCGCAGGCTGTATGTTCCGCATAAACCCGGATTTTGCAGAGGCCGGAACCACACCGGTTCCTGCCTGTGCAAAGTTTTGACGAGGAGGGAGGCATCCATGTCAGATCATCCAAAGATTCCCGCTGTATCCATGCGCGGCATCACCAAGCGGTTCGGCAGCGTCACCGCTAACAATCACTGCAGCCTGGACATCCAGAACGGTGAAATTCTCGCACTTCTCGGAGAGAATGGAAGCGGCAAGACGACGCTCATGAACATGCTGGCCGGTCTTTACTATCCTGACGAAGGCCAGATATTTCTTGACGGAAAAGAAGTTTCCATCAATTCTCCGCATGATGCGTTTTCGATGGGCATCGGCATGGTACATCAGCACTTCAAGCTGGTGGATGTGCTGACCGCCACCGAAAATATCATCCTGGGCATCGAGGAAAAGGGAAAACTGGACCTGAAGGCCGCTGCTGCGAAAATCCGTTCTATCTGCGAAACTTACGGATTCGATCTCAACCCGGATCAGAAAATCTATGACATGTCTGTCTCACAGAAGCAGACCGTGGAAATCGTGAAGGTTCTGTACCGCGGTGCCCGGATTCTGATTCTCGATGAGCCAACCGCCGTCCTGACGCCGCAGGAGACCGACCGCCTTTTCACAATCATCCACAACATGAAGGATGACGGCAAAGCAATTGTCATCATCACGCACAAGCTGAATGAGGTCAAGCGCATCTCTGACCGCGTCGCAATCCTGCGCAAGGGGGAATGCGTCGGTGTCTATCCGACCAGTGAGATCTCCATTCAGGAGATGACCGACAGAATGGTTGGTCACAAGGTGGTTCTGAACATCGAGCGGCCAGTTCCGAAGATTCCGCCGGAGCAGAAAATATTTATCCGCAATCTCACAGTGGTCGATGAGGATGGCCTCACGCGTCTGGATCATGTTTCGTTCTATATGAACACCAGCGAAATTCTGGGCGTCGCCGGCATTTCAGGCTCCGGACAGAAGGAACTGCTCGAATCCATCGCCGGCCTGCAGAAAGTACAGTCCGGGAGCATCGAATACAAGGATGACAATGGAACGCTTCTGGAACTGGTCGGCCGTGATCCTCTCGAAATCGCCCGGCTCGGGATCACCCTCTCCTTCGTTCCGGAGGACCGTCTTGGCATGGGCCTTGTGGGGGACATGGATATCACAGACAATATCATGCTCCGCTCCTTCCGTGATGGCCGCTCTGTCTTCACAGACCGCAGAACGCCGAAGAAACTGGCCGGAAAAATTGTGAATGAGCTCGACGTCAAGACACCCAGCCTTGCGACACCGGTCCGGAAACTCTCTGGCGGTAATGTCCAGAAGGTGCTGGTAGGCCGCGAAATTGCCTCTGCGCCCCGTGTCCTGCTCACAGCCTACGCGGTACGCGGTCTTGATATCAATTCCGCCTATCAGATTTATGATCTTCTGAATCAGCAGAAGGAACGCGGCGTTGCGGTCCTGTATGTCGGAGAGGATCTGGATGTACTGATGGCGCTCTGTGACAAAATTATGGTGCTCGCAGGCGGGAAGCTGGCCGGCATCGTGGATCCCAGAGTAACCACCAAGGAGGCAATCGGCCTCATGATGACCGGCGGAGCCGGAAAGGAGGAGCAGAAGAATGGCTGAGACATCTTCCGAAAAGACCAGAGAGCCCTTCGTCCGCGTCGCAAAGCGGACCGGGATCCATTGGTACCAGTCCTGGGGCATCCGTATCGTGGCGGTTTTCCTCGCCCTGATTGTAAATGCTCTCTTCATTCACGGTGTGACCGGGCTCAATCCGGTGGAAGTCTACCGCATCATGTGGACCGGCACCTTCGAATCCAAATATAACTTTCTGACGACGCTGCGCGATATGTCCATCCTGTATTGTGTCGCTCTCGCGCTGGCTCCCGCCTTCCGCATGCGGTTCTGGAACATCGGCGGGGAAGGCCAGGTTCTCATGGGTGCGCTTGCATCCGCTCTGCTGATGATTTATGCCGATCAGCTTCCAAACGGACTGCTCCTGCCCCTCATGATCCTGTGCTCGGCTGTTTTCGGCGCTGTCTGGGCTTTCATTCCGGCATGGTTCAAAGCAAAATGGAATACGAACGAAACACTGTTCACCCTGATGATGAACTATGTCGCCATCAATATTGTCAATGCGCTGACCAACATCTGGCGCGGTGCAAAATCATCGCTCGGCACCCTCAATACCCAGACAAAGGCAGGCTGGTGGCCCAAGTTCCTCGGCTATCGATTCATGCCCTTCATTCTGATTGTCACCGCACTGGCCATCTTCATCAAGATTTATATCCACCGGTCAAAGCATGGCTATGAGCTTTCCGTGCTCGGAGACTCCCCGAATACTGCACGCTATGCCGGTATTAACGTAAAAAAAGTTATTCTTCGTACCATGATTCTGTCCGGAGCGCTCTGCGGCCTCGCAGGCTTTGGAATTGTATCGGGCGTCGACATGACCATCTCCTCCGGTACCGCGAGAGGTTATGGTTTTACAGCGATCATCGTTGCATGGCTGGCTCATCTGGAGCCGGAATACATGGCACTGATCTCTTTCCTTCTGATCTTTCTTGACAAGGGAGCGGCACAGATCACCTCTGCCTACTCCGTGCTGAACGACTATGCGTCTCAGGTGATCACGGCGATTATCCTGTTCTTCATTCTGGGCAGCGAGTTCTTTGTCAACTATCGTCTTGTGTTCCGCAGCAGGCATCCCGGGACACCTGCCCCTGCTCCCGCGGCAGCTTCTGTCGGCGTACAGATGACCGATGCGGATGGAAAGGAAGGTACCAAAGAATCATGACAACTCTCATTGCATGGATCAACCGGGCGGTATGGTTTGGTACCGTCATTATGTTTGGTTCCACCGGAGAAATCATTACCGAGCGGAGCGGAAACCTGAACCTCGGCGTTCCCGGCATCATGTTTCTCGGCGGGTTTGCAGGTTTTGCAGGCGCCTATTACTATGAAAACGGAACCGCCGATCCGAGCGCTGCCCTGATCATACTCATCTCGATGCTCTGCGGCATGGCTGCTGCTGCGCTTGGCGGGCTGATTTACAGTTTTCTGACCATTACGCTCCGTGCCAATCAGAATGTCACCGGCCTTGCTCTCACAATCTTCGGGGCCGGCATTGCCAATTTCTTCGGCGTGCAGGTTCTGAACGGAGGTACTTCCGTCAAGGCATCGACCTCACATACCGTCTTTGCCACGCCGATTCCAGTCCTCTCCGGTCTTGGCGCCATTGGGCAGATCTTCTTCTCCTATGGCTTCATGGTGTATCTCGCTGTGATCATTGCGCTGGTGACAAATCATTTTATTTATCACACGAGGAAGGGATTGAACCTCCGTGCTGTAGGAGAAAGCCCGGCGACAGCTGATTCAGTTGGTATCAATGTCACCCGCTATAAATACGCCGCCACCTGCATCGGTGCTGCGATTACCGGCCTCGGCGGCGTATATTATGTCATGGATTACGGCTATGGCACCTGGTCCACCGCCAACTCCATCGAAGGACTTGGCTGGCTGGCGGTTGCCCTGGTCATCTTCGCCACCTGGAAGCCGGTCAACATCATCTGGGGCGCTTATGTCTTCGGCATGTTCTTCTGGCTCTATAATTATCTGCCGTCACTGCTCGGCGTCACACTCCCCAACTATCTGGTTCAGCTGACGCAGATGATCCCATATGTTGTCACCATCCTGGTACTCATCTATATCAGTGCGAAGCAGAAACATGAGAGCCAGGGTCCTGCAGCACTCGGACAGGCCTATTTCCGGGAGGATCGATAACCCGTATTTCAGCGCATTCCGGATCATTCGTCCAATATCTCGCATAGAATAAGTCCCGGGGACAGAAAATCAGGAGATCAATATCATCCTGATGCTCTGTCCCCGGGGCTATTTTAATTCTTATCACGGATCGGGACTATGCTTACAGCATGGTATTGTCCCTTCATGGTATTGTTGCGCCGATCAGCTAACCACTGCCCGATAAATTTTATTCAAATGTCCAACTTCATTTTACAATCGGCCACCCGATAGATTTCACTTCCTGATAAACTTTATTGTTCCCGGAAGGTAATGGATCCGTCATCGCCCATGGAATCTACAATGGCGATGGAGGTCACATCCAGCCCCTCGCCGCGCAGCTTCTCGCCGCCATGCTGGAAACCCTTCTCAATCGCAATGCCGATGCCTCCGACCCTTGCGCCTGCCTGCCGGCAGATATCGAGCAGCCCGTTCATTGCCTTGCCGACTGCGAGAAAATCATCGACAAGCAGAACGGTATCCTCAGAGGTCAGAAATTTCTTGGACAGTGTGATGTCATAATCCTTCCCATAGGTGTAAGAATGTACCTTGGAGGTGTAGAGTTCACCGTCCAGGTTCTTACTCTTGGCCTTCTTGGCAAACACCACCGGTACCTGGAAATAACGTCCAGTCATCATGGCAATGGCGATCCCGGAGGCCTCAATGGTAAGAATCCGGGTGATACCGCGGTCCTTATATTTCTCATAAAATGTTTTCCCGATCTCATCGAGCAGCGCAACATCCAGCTGATGGTTCAGGAAACTGTCTACCTTCAGAATTTCACCGGGACGTACCTGTCCGTCCCGCACAATTCTCTCTTCCAGGAAATTCATGTCAGAGTAATCCTCTCTCCCTCATGTGTGTCTGACCTTATCCAGGCTCTTCCGCTCATTCCGGATGGAAAAGAGCCCTCTTCCGTCATGCTGAAGAGAGCTCTCCATCCATCCTGATCCCGTGAAGAATCAGTCCTTATTGTAATTCACAATTTTGCCAAAATCCGGCTTCAACGCAGCGCCGCCGATCAGACCGCCATCAATGTCAGGCTTTGCAAGCAGTTCCTTGCAGTTTCCGGCGTTCATGGAACCGCCGTACTGAATGCGGATTGCCTCCGCTGTATCCGTGTCATAGATCTCAGCAATGGTGCTGCGGATTGCGCCGCATACCTCTTCCGCCTGGTCAGCGGTTGCTGTCTTGCCGGTTCCGATCGCCCAGATCGGCTCGTAAGCGATGACCATCGTCTTCGCCTGCTCCGCCGTCACGCCCTGCAGATCAGACTTGATCTGCAGACGGATCCAGTCGAGGGTGACGCCTGCTTCTCTCTGCTCCAGAGACTCGCCGCAGCAGAGGATGGGAGTGAGTCCTTTCTCAAATGCTTTCAGAACCTTGCGGTTGAGGAAGGCATCATCCTCGTGATAATATCCTCTTCTCTCAGAGTGGCCGATGATGACAAACTTTACGCCCGCATCCAGAAGCATATCCGCGGAGATCTCTCCGGTATATGCGCCCTTGTCCTGATCGGACATATTCTCGGCGCCGAGCTGTACGTTGGTGCCGCGAATTGCCTCTCCCACAGGAACAATGTCGATTGCGGGAACGCAGTACACCACATCGACATCCGGATTTTCTACCAGGGGCTTCAGTGTATTGACCAGTTCCAGTGCCTCACTGGGAGTCTTGTTCATCTTCCAGTTGCCGGCAATAATTTTTCTGCGTGCCATATAGTAATTCTCCTCACCTACCCGTCCTCACCGGTCAGGCTCTGCTTATACAGCGCTGTTCATGAAGCCGGGTATTATTTTAATCTTTTCAGTCTTTGTCATCCGCCGCATAGACGCCGGGAAGCTGCTTGCCCTCGAGGAACTCCAGGGATGCGCCGCCACCAGTGGAGATGTGGGACATCTTGTCTGCATAACCGAGCTGATTGACAGCCGCTGCGGAATCACCGCCGCCGATGATCGTCGTAGCATCCGTCTCGGCGAGTGCCTGTGCTACAGCCTTGGTGCCGGCTGCCAAAACCGGATTCTCGAACACGCCCATCGGTCCGTTCCAGACCACGGTCTTCGCATTCTTCACTGCATCCGCGTACAGCGCGCGGGTCTTCGGTCCGATATCCATGCCCATCTTGTCAGCCGGGATCTTGTCGATGTCAACCACTTCCGTAGCGATAGAAGCATCGTCGATCGGATCCGGGAAGTGATCTGTGATGACAGCGTCGACAGGAAGCAGGATGGTCTTGCCGAGGTCCTTTGCCTTCTTCAGCATCTCGCCGCAGTACTCCAGCTTTGTGTCGTCGCAGAGGGACTGGCCGATCTCATGGCCCTGTGCCTTGACAAAGGTATATGCCATGCCGCCGCCGATGATCAGGGTATCGCACTTCTCAAGAAGGTTGGAGATGACATTCAGCTTGTCCGCAACCTTTGCGCCGCCGAGAATAGCGACAAACGGACGAACCGGGTTTTCCACCGCATTGCCGAGGAATTTAATCTCCTTCTGCATCAGATATCCGACTGCGCAGGTGCCGCCCTTCGCGCGGATATACTTGGTCACAACAGATACAGAGGCATGTGCTCTGTGCGCAGAACCGAATGCATCGCATACATAATCGTCCGCGAGATCAGCGAGTTCCTTCGCAAACTGCTCGCCTGCTTCCTCCGGCTTTGTCTCTTCCTTGCCTCTGAAGCGTGTATTCTGAAGCAGAATGACATCGCCCGGCTTCATAGCTGCGACAGCCTCTGTTGCTGCTTTGCCGGTGACATTATAATCCGGAATGAATTTCACTTCCTTGCCGAGCTTCTTGGAAAGACGTGCTGCTACCGGTGCAAGGGACTCTCCCTCGTTGGGCCCGTTCTTGACCTTTCCAAGATGAGAGCAGAGAATTACCTTTGCTCCCTCGTCGATCAGCTTCTGAATCGTAGGAAGAGCCGCAACAATGCGGGTCTCATCGGTAATTTTGCCGTCCTTGAGCGGAACGTTGAAGTCGCATCTCACAAGGACTCTTCTGCCAGCCGCGTTAAAATCATCAACGGTTTTCTTATTGAGTGCTGCCATATGATGGCCTCCTTCAGATGATGTGGCAGTTCCGAACATCTGCTTCGGAGCCGCCATAAAAAAGCGGGGCCAGGTCCTAGAAAGGACCGGACCCCGCCTGAAATCACTATACCGTGCGGAGAACTGGAACCGTCAGGCTCCTCTGCTCCCTGCACCTTCGTACCGGCCCGTAAATTACTTGTTCAGAAGAGAGCCGAAGTACTTGATGGTGCGGCACATCTGGGTGGTGTAGGAATTCTCGTTATCATACCAGGAAACAACCTGAACGAGAGTCTTGCCGCCAGCCATAGGAAGAACCTTGGTCTGGGTAGCATCGAAGATGGAACCAGCCGTGCTGTTGATGATATCGGAGGAAACGATCTCGTCGGTGTTGTACTCGAAGGACTCGGTCTCCTCAGCCTTCATCTGTGCGTTGACCTGATCAACCGTGACTTCCTTGTCCACAACAGCATCCAGAATGGTGGTGGAGCCGGTTGCGGTAGGAACACGCTGTGCAGCGCCGTTCAGCTTGCCATCGAGCTCAGGAAGAACCAGGCCGATTGCCTTAGCTGCACCGGAGGATGCAGGAACAATGTTCTGAGCTGCTGCTCTGGATCTGCGAAGGTTGCCCTTTCTCTGAGGTCCATCGAGAACCATCTGATCACCGGTGTAAGCATGAACGGTGGTCATGAAACCGGACTCGATCGGAGCAAGGTCGTTCAGAGCCTTAGCCATCGGAGCGAGGCAGTTGGTGGTGCAGGATGCAGCGGAGACAATCTGATCATCCTTCGTCAGGGTCTTGTGGTTGACGTTGTAAACGATGGTCTTCAGATCCTTGCCTGCAGGAGCAGAGATGACGACGTGCTTTGCGCCGGCATTGATGTGAGCCATTGCCTTGTCCTTGGAGGTATAGAAGCCAGTGCACTCCAGAACAACGTCGATGTCAAGATCCTTCCACGGAAGATCTGCTGCGTTCTTCTCGGCATAGATGGTGATTTCCTTGCCGTTGACGACAATGGAATTCTCCTTGGCTTCTACCGTTCCGTTGTAACGGCCATGTGTCGTATCATACTTGAGAAGATAAGCAAGCATCTCAGGGGAGGTCAGGTCGTTGATCGCGACGACATCAAAACCCTCTGCCTGGAACATCTGTCTGAATGCCAGACGGCCGATACGGCCGAAACCGTTGATTGCTACTCTTACTGCCATTTTAGTTTCCTCCATAAAATGTAGTGTATTGCAATAACCTGACAGACTTGTTAATAGTTTGTCAAATTTTTGTCAGCATCTTTATAATACAAGTAACAGTACCAAAATTCAAGATATCCAGACCCCGGAACTGTAAAATTCTTGTGAAAGTTACATAGATTCCGGAATTTTCCTGTCAATTATGCCCCCGCAGAGTACATAATCCTGCTCATAGAAGACAGCGGACTGTCCCGGCGTAATGGCGCGTACCGGCCGCTCGAATTCTGCCGTCATCGTATCCTCCCCTACCCGCGTGATCCGGCATGGAACGGCAGTGTGAGAATATCGGATTTTGCCAAGAACCTGTCTTGTCTCCCCAACAGGAAATGCTTCCGGATCGGCCGCCATGAAATTCACTTGAGAGAAGGAAAGCTTGCGGCCGTAGACGTCACTGTCCTCTCCAAGTACCACTGTATTCGTCTCCGGCTCGATGGCCGTGACGAACACCGGTCTGCCGAGCGCGATGCCCAGATGCTTTCTCTGACCGATGGTGTAATGGGTAATACCTTTATTCGGGCCGAGATCGGTCCCGTCCTTCCACCGGAACCGTCCCGCCGGCGGCACCCTGTTTCCTGCCGTTCTGTCAAGATAGGAGGCATAGTCATTATCCGGAATGAAGCATATCTCCTGACTGTCCGGCTTATGCGCCACCGGAAGACCTGCTTCCTCTGCCATGCGTCGGGTCTGGCTCTTGTCATAGTCCCCGATTGGCATCAGCGTGCGGGAGAGCTGCTTCTGCGAAAGGCCATACAGCATATAAGTCTGATCCTTGGCCGCAGTCACAGAGTTGCGGACCGTGTAGCGGCCGTTCGGAAGTCTCAGGACGCGGGCATAATGACCGGTTGCGATATAATCAGCGCCAATCTCCGCGGCCTTCCGCAGCATGGACTGCCATTTGACATAGCGATTGCAGGCGATGCAGGGATTGGGTGTTCTGCCGCGCAGATACTCGCAGATGAAATTGCGTTCCACCCTGTCCTCGAAGATTTCCCGGAAATCGCACACATAGTAAGGAATTTCCAGCGCCGCCGCCACGCGCCGTGCATCGTCCACCGCACTCTGGCCGCAGCAGCCGCCGTTCCGCTCGATTCTGCAGGCATCGGAGCTGTCCCATATCTGCATGGTGACGCCGATTACCTCATATCCCTCATTTTTCAAAAGCATAGCCGCGACAGAAGAATCCACTCCGCCGGACATGCCGACTACAACCCGCTTTTTCATTTTGAAAACCCATGCTGCCTTCTGAGCGGCAGCCGCGGGCAAAATGCCCGGATGGGTATTCTCCCAATTCGGGACATTGGCACCGCTGAAAGGAACACAACCTCCGCTTTATGATTCAGATCTGATGACGCACTACTTCATACTCATCGTTGCTGCGGTAAAAGGGACAGGAAAAAGACCGGGATGTCAGAAGATGGTAGTACTCGTCTTCATCCATGTCCGCCATACACACATAGGATCCATCATCCTCATCATATTCGTAGTTTGCACAGAAATCGCAGCCTGCCGCACCTCTGTTCTTCATCATGTCACCCCGCTGAGATCAAAATCCAGGAACGCAGCCTGACCGCACGAGAAGGGCATCTACATCCCACTGTCCTTCCGGTTCCATGCGGAGGTCATCCGCATTCCGCTGTCCTCCTGGTTCCACGCTTTTTCTCAGAAATTCAGGAATTCATTCTTGATATACCCGGTTGTGCCGTTAAATTCGACCTTCGACCAGGTATCGCCCTTCTCCAGCACCGTCACTTCAAAACCGCCCCAGACCGTTCCGACCCGCTTAGAATCCGCGCTGGCCTCGCTGCGTATCGACACTGTATCATTCGTTTTCGCCCTCTGCGTGGCCTTAGCCGAAGCCGAAGAGCTGGAGGATGAAGACTCTCCTGCCGTGGAAGATGCAGAAGTACCTGCCGATGAACTGCCAGATGAGGAACCAGCGGATGCACTGTCATCCGTGTTTTCTTCGCCGGATGCCTCTGCATCCGACGCACTGCCGGACGAGGCATTCTCGGAGGAATCCGTTTCACTCTCCCCGCTCTCAGCGATCTCCGTGAAATATTCCGTCCTCACATAGCCGGTCTGACCGTCGAAGCTGATTTTACTCCAGCCGTTTTCTTTCTTCTCCAGCAGCGGATACGACTGATCCTTTTCCGTCTGCCCGATAATATCTGCGTCCTCGGAATCCGATTTTCTGACATTGATGACGTCCGTCGCCCTGAGCGCAGATACCTCCTGGCTCTGATCCTGACTCTCACCGCCTGATTCCTCTGCTACTGCCGAAGAGGTTGAGGAGGTCGAAGCCTCGGAGGAACCCTTGGCATCTCCAAGTGCCTCGGCGACGGCCACCTGAATGGCATGATAGGTGTCCGTAATGTACTGCTTGAGGTCAGAATCCGACGCAAGCAGAGCATTATATTCCTCCTGCACACGATTGTTCAGATCCACCACATCGTCCTGCTGGGAAATTTCCCGGATATAGGAAACGGTATCCTGATCGCTCTCATCTTCGTTGATGTACAGACTGCCCTGTGTATTCGTGCAGACATAAATGGTCTGCATCCCCGGGATAAGCTCATCTCTGTCCTTAAAACGAACCTGTGTCACCACAAAGCAGATGTAAGAGCCATCCTCTTTACCCGGCTTAGTGTAGACGTCAATGGCCGGATAGCTGTCTATATAGTTGGCCAGCTCCGTGATCTGCACTTGTTCCGTTGCATCCAGTCCGCTGGTGACTGCAGACACCGTACTGATATCTCCGTCCGCCAGTGCGTCAAAATAGGTTCGCATCAGGGCATTCACATCAGCATGCGCGTTTTTCTCCAGCGCGGGTACCTGCTCCTGCACTGTCTCCGCCGCGGCTGCCTTTGATTCTGATTCTGCTGCGGCGTCCTTCCGGCTGCGGTACCCTGCAAGTGCGAGAGCGCAGACCGCCATGCTGACCAGAACCAGTGCAACCGGAATCAGCATGCGGTTATGATCTGCCGCCCGGTCCTTGAGTCCGAAGAAAAAATCACTGACCCGGCCGCCGGCGGTTACCCTTCCCTTTCTCCGGTGTCCTTTGCCCGTATTTGTTTCCGGTTTTATTTTCTCATCTGGTTTATTTGAATCCAGGTCACCGTCGATTTCATCGAGGACCATATCATCCCTGCCCGGGTCAAAATCACTGTTCCACATGTAGTACTCAGCTCCTGCTCTGCCAGCACACCGCATCAATGCAGACCATGCATCTTCTCTGCTGTGTCATGCATCTTCCCTGCCGTGTATGTTTCCCCAAAAACACAATGAGTCAGACATCCGATACCAGGTGTCTGACTCATTGTCTGGAAATGCACCCGACAGGAATCGAACCTGCATCAAAGGCGTCGGAGGCCTCCGTTCTATCCATTAGACTACGAGTGCATGCCGTGTGATTGTTCTCGCGAACATTGGTTATCATACCACATGCACTCTGCCATTGTCCAGAAAAACCTGATTTCCAGCTTTTTACCTGACGGCACGCACAAGATTTCCTTTGTTCCGGTCAAAATAATACACGGAATCGGTGAGCACTTCCTCCGGCGCCACCTCCGTCTGGTTGATGTCCCGAACAATGTCTTCCAGTGCAGTATAGTCCATTCCCGGTTCCTCCGGCACCAGAATCATCTCATGGATCGAGCTGGGAAGGACATAGAGATTGCAGTTCCTCGACGAGGCAAAGCTCTTCAGAACCCCGGGATAGAGGACGCAGACAGCGCCGAGATAGTCCTGGCGGTTGCTGATGACGTACATGTCCTCTGCGTCCTGTTCCCCGGCGATGCCTTCCCGCGGCGGAATGCCAAGCACCTCCGTGATTCCGCGGATTCTGGCCGGCAGCAGCTGCTTCATGCTTGCCCAGGCGTCCTGCATCAGCCGGTCCCGCGAGACGCCCCATGTTTTGATATGATGATTGTGGATCAGGACCGTACCATATCCTTCTCCACCCTGTCCGACAAAGAAATAGCATACCAGCGCCATGTCTTCCATTTTGACATATGGCACTTCCTTCAGAAGCTGCTGATTGTGCTGCGTACCGATCAGCTTCAGTGCCAGCCTGCCCCGGATATGGTCATAGTCTTCCAGCATGCCCGGTTGAAATTCCTCTGCCGGAAGGCTGCTGCGTGCCTCCGTCAGCATCCTTCTTGCAACGCTCCCGATTTCCTCTCCCTCCTGTACCGCACGGTAGCATTCTTCCAGACAGAAGACAGAGGAGATGTCGCTGCCTGTCCTCCGGATGCAGCAGCCGGTATTCCGGACACCGTTATTGCGAAGCATTTCGTGTACCAGAATCTGCTCATCCGGCTCTGTCAGCTCCTGCAGCACACGGGTAAACTGGTTCTGAAACTCCTTCATGGGTATTGTCTGTTTGCTCATGATAACCCCCTTGCCATGGAAAAAGAAAAAAGACAATGGATCAGATATCCATTGCCTTTTCTGAGTTCATGTCCGGGGCATGAGGCCAGCAGAACCGCGGGAGCATTATGCTCTTGAAAGATATTCTCCGGTTCTGGTATCAATCTTGACCTTATCGCCAATGTTGACAAACAGCGGAACATTGATCTGTGCACCGGTTTCGACCGTTGCGGGCTTCGTTGCGCCGGTAGCCGTGTTCCCCTTGAAGCCGGGTTCGGTCTCCGTCACTTCGAGTTCCACAAAGAACGGAGCCTCGACTGCATAGATATTGCCATTGTACGAATCCAGCTTGACCTGCTCGTTCTCCTTGACGAACTTCAGGCTGTCGCCGACCACTTCCTGCGGAAGTGCGACCTGCTCATAGGTCTCGTTGTCCATGAAGTTGTAAAGATCACCATCCTGGTACAGGTACTGGTACTCCTTGGACTCGATGCGGGCCTGAGGGAACTTCTCGGTAGGGCGGAACGTTCTCTCAGTCACACCGCCGTTGATGACATCCTTCAGCTTCGTACGAACAAAAGCAGCGCCCTTGCCGGGCTTGACATGCTGGAATTCCACAATCTGGCAAACCTGTCCGTCAATTTCAATGGTTACGCCGTTTCTGAAATCACTAGCAGAAATCATAAGATAGCCTCCTGAAAAAAATCACGTCACACACGTGAACAAGTTTATAGTATCGCCCCGGATTTTTCAAGAATCAGATTCAATTTTACGCCCATTTGACGCGCTTTTTGCGGCATTCTGTTCCTTGATCCAGTCCATCGCCTCCAGATAGCCGTCAAGACCATGTCCCACGATCTGCAGATCGCAGGCCGGTGCGGTCACACTGTTTGCGCGCCATGCCTCCCGGCTGTGAATATCAGAAATGTGCACTTCTACCTTCGGGACAAAGACGCTTCGAAGAGCATCATGAATCGCATAGCTGTAATGTGTAAATGCACCGGGATTGATGACGACGCCGTCCGTGCCGTCATAATATGCCTGCTGCAGGCGGTCAATAATTGCGCCCTCGTGATTGCTCTGATAAGTTTCCACTGTGACGGCGATATCCCTTGCATGATTTTGAATCATCGTCACCAGCGCATTATAGCTCTGCGTCCCGTAGATGCTTTTTTCCCGAATCCCAAGAAAATTCAGATTCGGCCCATTGATCACAAGAATGTTCAAACCTGCCTCCCCCGGGGATTGTTTCCCCTATTTCTGTGCGGCCGTTTCCCCGAGGATGATCCGGGCAGTTCTGTCCGGCGTGCTGTCATCCACATCCAGAATGCGGTCCGCCGCCTCCAGGTACATTGGCTCCCGGAGCGCCATGAGCTCCCGCACCTTTTTCTCCCTGTCCGATCCCTGCAGAAGCGGTCTCTTCCGGTCTCTCCGCAGGCGCTTCAGCACTGTTTCCGGCTGAATGCGAAGATAAATAACTTCTCCGATCTGGCGGAGCAGATCACGATTTTCCTTCCGCAGTATGATGCCTCCCCCTGTGGAGATGACCGTCCCCGGCGCCTCGCTGCCCTCTTCCATCGATTCCCCGCCGGACTCCTGACACATCCGGGTCAGGAGTGCCGTCTCCGCATCCCGGAAGGCTTCTTCTCCGTCCTCCCGGAAGATCAGCCCGATGGTTTTGCCTGTGGCCAGCTCGATCATAGAATCCGTGTCCCTGAGTGTAAATCCATAGTGTGTGGACAGATAGCGGCTCACCGTCGTTTTTCCACTGCCCATAAACCCGATCATGACATAATTTCTGCTCATATCCTGATATCTGTTTCTCTTATTGATATCTGTTTCTCTGTATCAATAATCCAGATGGATCATCAATTTCAACGCCCGCATTTTCAATATGCCGCGAAACAGTAGTCAGCATCAGACAATCAGACTGAGTTCCCCGAGCACCTTCTTCGCCTCCGCGTCATCCACCTGACATCCCGTCCACTTTTCGAAGGCTTCGATTCCCTGATACAGCAGCATAACCAGGCCATTCATGGTCCGGCCGCCGTGTTCTCTCACACGCCGCAGAAATAGCGTCTCCCGCGGACGATAGATCACATCGAAGGCAAAATCTGTCCTGGCAAGGAGTTCCTCAGCGCCGTCTGCACCGGCCAGCGGATCCTCCTCAACGCGCGGATAAAGCCCGGCGCTTGTGCACTGGATCGTGATGCAGCCGTCGTCTGGAAGTAAATCCGATAGTTCCCGGAGCGCTCCTGCGCGGAGTTTTACTGCGGGATACCAGTGTCCGATATCCGCAGAAAGCTGCCTTGCCCGCTCTGCCGTGCGGTTCACGATCGTGAGAGATTCTGCTCCCTCCGCCGCGCAGAGGAAGCCTGCCGCTCTGGCCGCACCGCCTGCGCCAAGCAGGACGACATGCCGTCCGCGGAGCGGGACAGAAGCCTGCTCCATAGACCGCCTGAGCCCCGTCACATCGGTATTGCAGCCCAGATATCCTCCGGTTCCCCTCACCAGCGTGTTGACCGCGCCGATCTGAGCCGCCAGAGGATCAACTGCTTCAAGGAATGGAATCACTGCGTTTTTATAGGGAACTGTCACATTGAGACCAGTCACGCCGGTGGCAAAAGCTCCCCGCACCGCATCTCCCAGGAGGCCGGGATCCGCCACGGCGAGCGGAACATAAACCAGATTTTGACCGAGGTCCTGCGCGAGGGTGTTGTGGATCTGAGGCGAGACAGAATGAGAAACCGGATTTCCCAGAAGTCCACAGACGGCCGTGGTTCCTTTCACCGCGTTGTTCATATCGCTCCTTCCCTTCCTTTTCTGCGCCGCAGGTTCATTCAATCCATGCGGGCATCCTGCCGCATCGCATATACTGCCTTCATCCAAGGTTTCTCACTGCATATTCCGCATAGTCCCCGGTCTTCCGTCGTAAACCCCATACGGCTGCGGATAACTGCCGTCCGCATTCTTCGGGAGAAGGACCGTCGGAAGCGGCCGTCCCGCATTGCTGGCTTTTCTCTCCTGCTCAGCATGGAATCTGGTATACGCGCGAAGCACCGGTCTCTCCAGCTTCCGCTTGATCATGATCTGCAGTTCTTCCTTCGGGTGAATCGGTCTGACAAGCACAGCTCTGATTCCGGCGCGCCGTGCGCCCCAGATATCGGTAAAAATCTGATCCCCGACAAACAGCGTATTCTCTGTCCCGGTATGCATCATTTCCATCGCTCTGCGGTAGCCCTTCGGAGATGGTTTTCCGGCGAGAAAAATATACTGTTCCTTCACCGTTTCGGCAAAAAGCCTGACCCGCGGCTCTGTATTATTGGAAAGAAAAACCGCCTGCATGCCGATTGCATGGAAATGCTGAAACAAGGCCTTTGCACGGGCATCTGCAGGTGCACCGTGTGGTACCAGCGTGTTATCCACGTCGTAAATCACGCCGCGGTACCCTTCCCTGTAAAGACGGTCATAATCAATGATATAAGCGGAATCCGCTATTTCATCCGGAAACAGATTTTGAAACATAACAGTGTTCGGCTCCTGAAGAAGTAATCCTGCGGAATTCTCCCCCTCTGCAAGGCGCTGCAGATGCGCAGCGGCTGAGATGCGATCAGAGCTTACCTGTGCGGCTCCTCCTCCTTTGAGAGCATACCCTTGAGCTCACTCATAAAATCGTCCACACTCTTGAATTCCCGATACACGGATGCAAACCGGACGTAGGCGACCTGATCCAGGTCCTTCAGCTTTTTCATGACTAGACCGCCGATCTCTCTCGTCGAGATCTCCTTTTCCTCTCTTGAGAAAATATCAGTCTCGATTTCATCAACCGCCCGTTTGATCTGATCATTGCTGATCGGCCTTTTATAGCAGGCCCTGACGATACCGCCTTCAATTTTCGCCCGGTTGTACGGCTCCCGGTTG
>Ga0256406_1003751_pt1 | contig 18342 bp, 14 predicted proteins | sample RumenRJG_03DNA_FD_185986 | JGI IMG/M metagenome (GOLD analysis project Ga0256406, IMG submission 185986) | Bovine rumen microbial communities from Lethbridge, Alberta, Canada - RJG_03 | ecosystem: Host-associated > Mammals > Digestive system > Stomach > Rumen | place: Canada: Alberta | collected...
CTGAAGTCTCTGTGGTCCGCAGAGGACGGCAATGTCAGTGCGATGAACAGCGCCAGGATCATCGATACGATGGACGTGATAAACGAGGTCGCCTTGTAATCAGGCGATGTAACCGTAAACCGGATGCCCGTGTAGAGATCCGGTATACTGAGGATCAGCTCGATCAGCCATAGGATCAGCATCGCACCAAAATAGTGGCGGAGATGTTCCGTATCCCGAAAACCCGCGAAGATCTGTGTGGCATAAACACGATGACCTCTGGCAGCGGAAAGGAACATGCGGTTCAGTCCGAGGCCGAAGCCTGCTGTCACATACACAAGAAGAAAAAGAAGTCCTGCCGCGATCATCCCGGAAAGCGGATACAGGAACTGTGCGCTGCTCCCCTGCAGGATAGAAAATGCATACGCCGGCGAGATCAGCGCGATGAGAACCACTGCTGAAAGGCAGGTAGTGAGCGCGATAAGGATCAGCCCGGAAATGATGAGCGCCAGGATGATGGCGCCCCAGTTGCCCTTTAGCTGGCGCCTCGCAAAGCCCTTGATCTCATAATTTGACATCATAGAAAAGCACCTCCGAAGAAAATACATGTGGTGCAGTCAGCTTTTTCGTAACCACAACTTCTAGTAAGTATAGCACACCAGTGGCACGCTTTCCACAAAGATGTAGGCATTAGAAGATCAGAGGTGACTCGTCTTCGAGACCGTGATGTCATCGCCCGGATCCCAGAGGACGATGCTGCCGGCCGCACGGGACTTCTTCACATCGATCGTCCGCTGGTTCGCGGAGCCCTTATAAAGGAGCGTCACATCCTTCAGCTCCTGCTTAAATTCGCCGTCCACGAGCACATCCATGTACGATAGCAGCTCCTTCGTCTCGGGCAGCTTGTCAGACATCCAGCCGAGCAGATCTCTGTCATAGAGATAGCCGGTAAAGCACCAGAGATCCTTTTCCGGAAATTTCTCCTTATAGCGGCGGATAAATGGCAGAAGCCCCTTCTGATTCTGTGGCTCCATCGGTTCGCCGCCGAGAAGCGTCAGTCCCTGATAGCTTTCATCCTCGAGCGCCGTGAGGATCTCATCCTCCGTCTTCTCTGTGAAAGCCTTGCCATAATCGAAAGGCCAGGCGATCTCATTGAAGCAGCCCGGACACTTGTGCGTGCAGCCGGAAACAAACAGGCTGACCCGGACGCCGGGCCCGTTTGCGATATCGTAATATTTTATTTCTGCATAATGCATCCTTCTCCACTCCCTCTCTTCCTCACAAGCTCTGTCGGATGTGCCCACACGACGGTTCCCTCCGGCGTCAAAAGCCGGTACAGCCTGCCATGTTCTCCCGGCACCCTGTCCACCACAGCTTCAATATAGACATGATCTCCCTCTTTTAGTTCTTCCTCATCCTTCATATTCCAATGCCTCCTTCATGCTTCCTCTTTCGGGGCCAGACGCATCCGGTACAGCATAGCCCTCGCCGGCATACCGGTGGCCATCCCTGTTATTTTGAAAAGGCTGCCGCACAAAGCGGCAGCCTTTCATGTCAAACAAATTGCTTACTTTACAGATGCAGTACGCGATCCTTGATCTCCTGCGTACGGCCCTGGTTCCAGAACTGGGTGCCGATGTAGCCGCAGGTGCGGCGTGCTACAGACATACGGGACTGGTCACGGTTTCCACAGTTCGGGCACTCCCAGATCAGCTTGCCATTCTCATCCTCGATGATGGAGATTTCACCATCATAGCCACAGCACTCGCAGTAATCCGACTTCGTGTTGAGCTCCGCGTACATAATGTTGTTATAGATGAACTTCATGACACTGATGACAGCCGGAATGTTGTTCTGCATGTTCGGCACTTCGACATAAGAGATGGCGCCGCCCGGTGACAGCTTCTGGAAATCAGCTTCAAACTTCAGCTTCGTGAAGGCATCGATCTGCTCACGAACATTTACATGATAGGAGTTCGTGATGTAGTTGTGATCCGTTACGCCCTTGATGACGCCAAAGCGCTTCTGGAGACACTTTGCGAACTTATAGGTCGTGGACTCCATCGGTGTGCCGTAAACAGAATAGCTGATGTTTTCAGCCTTTCTCCACTCGGCACACTTATCGTTCAGCCGCTGCATCACCTTAAGAGAGAAATCCCGTCCCTCTTCGGTCGTATGGGACTTACCAAGCATCCGTACACACATCTCATAGAGACCTGCATAGCCGAGAGAAATGGTCGAATAGTTGCCAAACAGAAGCTTATCGATCTTCTCGCCCTTCTTAAGACGAGCCAGTGCACCATACTGCCAAAGAATCGGTGCTACATCCGAAACGGTACCAAGCAGTCTCTCATGCCGAAGCCGGAGTGCCTTGTGGCAGAGCTCCAGTCTCTCATCGAGGATCTCCCAGAACTTATCCATATCGCCATAGCTTGAGCAGGCAACATCGACAAGATTGATCGTCACAACACCCTGATTGAACCGGCCGTAATACTTGTGCTCACCTTCGTGATAGTTCTTCTCATCCGCCTTATTGCCGGCGTTGCAGAGACCCTCGGGAATAGACTCATTATCCGGTGTCAGGAAGGAGCGGCAGCCCATGCAAGGATATACATCCCCGCCCTTCAGCTGCTTCATGATCTTCGCAGAAATATAATCCGGTACCATCCGCTTCGCTGTGCACTTCGCAGCAAGCTCTGTCAGATAATAATACTTTGACTCCTCATGGATATTGTCTTCATCCAGTACATAAATAATCTTCGGGAAAGCCGGTGTGATCCAGACACCCTTTTCATTTTTAACGCCCTGCATCCGCTGCTTTAAGACTTCTTCGATCACCATCGCAAGGTCATCCCGCGTACGCCCCTCCGGAACCTCATCAAGATACATAAACATCGTCACAAACGGTGCCTGGCCGTTACAGGTCATGAGGGTAATGAGCTGATACTGGATCGTCTGCACGCCTCTTGTGATCTCCTCGCGAAGCCGGCGATCAACCGTCTTCTCAATCTTTGCTTCATCGAGATCATCGCCATTCTCCTGCCGCTCTGCGACAACCTGCTGGCGGATCTTCTGACGCGAAACATCCACAAACGGTGCAAGATGCGACAGTGTAAACGACTGTCCGCCATACTGGTTCGAAGCAACCTGCGCGATGATCTGCGTTGTGATATTGCAGGCCGTATAGAAGCTATGCGGCTTCTCGATCATCGTCTCGGAGATCACCGTGCCATTCTGCAGCATATCCTCGAGATTAATAAGGTCGCAATTGTGCTCCTTCTGCGCATAGTAATCCGAATCGTGGAAGTGGATAATGCCTTCTTTATGCGCCTTCACGATATCCTCCGGCAGCAGAAGACGATTGGTCAGGTCTCTCGAAACCTCACCTGCCATATAGTCACGCTGCGTCGAGTTAATAACCGGGTTTTTATTTGAGTTCTCCTGCTTCAACTCCTCGTTTGCCTGATCAATGAGAGACAGAATCTCCTCATCTGTCGTATTTGACTTACGGGCAATCTCTCTCTTATAGCGATAACGCACATACTTCTGTGCGACCTCATAGCCGCGCATCTCCATGATGCTCGTCTCGACCATGTCCTGGATATCCTCCACATTGACCGCATGCGGAGACTCCTCACAGCGCTTTGCAACAGCATCTGCGACGGCCATGATCTGATAATCATTCATCTGGTAGATCGGTGCCACCTCTTTGTTTGCTTTCTTGATGGCGTTCACGATCTTCTCAATGTTGAACTGCACCTCGACACCATTCCGCTTGATGACATTTGTGCGTACAACTTCTTTCCCAAGTTCCTTCTCTGCTACGTTTCCCATTCCAAATCCCCTTTTCTGTTGCCTCTCATATATGAACTCTGTTCATACCAGACCCACAACATCTTGTGTTTGCTCACATAATATACAACAATATCAAGCGGATTGGAATGCCGAAAATGAAAAAGAAATAATTTTGTAAAAACTGATGAAAAAACACTCTGCCCTTGACTTCCTGAAGAAATCCGAGTGGTCTCATGAATCACGCTATTTTGAGAACACCCTTCAAAAAGATGAAGCATCACAAATTTGTGCACATTGCCCAAATTGCCATAAAAATAACATTCAAACTGCCCAAAATCGTGAAAAAGGGCTGTCACAGGAAGCTTCATGTTCATCCGGATGTCTGCGGGAGGGAATGCTCTGTGGCGCCATGCCGCTCCGTGTCCGGTTGGCCGTGCTGTGGAGCCGTGGAGGGGCACTCGTACGAACATAAAGCCGAAAGTCTTCGCTAGCCAGCCACGACGAGCAGGGTAAGAAATTCGGGTTACAACCCCGAATTTCTTAGGCCCATTGAAGGAAAAATCCCTTCAAGGATTTTTCCTGAATTGGGCCGGCCCAGCTCGTCGTGGCTGGATAGCGATTAGACTTTCGAGCAGTGAGGAGAGTGCCCCTCCACGGCTCCACAGCACGGCCAACCGGGCACGGAGCGGCATGGCGCCATAGAGCATTCCCTCCCGCAGACTGAAAAAGGCTGCCGCAGCTTCCTGCGACAGCCCTACCACTATATATAGTGTTTGAAATTACTTGGTCGGGATAACACCGCCATCGTATGTGGCGTTGATGAAGTCCTCAACCGGCTTTGACTGGAGCACCTCGACGAGCTTCTTTGCCCAGTCGGCGTCCTTGTTGTCTTCTTTGACAGCGACAATGTTTGCATAGGTCTGTGCAGCCTCGGAATCGGCAGCTTCGTGTGCGATCGCATCGGACGGCTTGAAGCCAGCCTCGATTGCATAGTTACCATTCATGCAGGCAAAGTCAACGGAATCAATGGATCTCGGGATCTGTGCAGCCTCAACCTCCTGGATCTTTACGTTATGAGGGTTCTCTGCGATATCCTGCTTCGTAGCCGTAAGACCTGCGCCATCCTTCAGTGTGATGATGCCATTGTCCTGAAGAAGAAGCAGTGCTCTTGCCTCATTCGTCGTATCATTCGGAACGGCGATTGTCGCACCATCCGCGATGTTTGCAAGATCAGAGGACTTGCCGGCATAGATGCCAAACGGCTCATAGTGAATCTTGCCGACGGAAACAACGTGTGTGCCCTTTTCCTTATTGAAATCATCAAGATATGGTGTGTGCTGGAAATAGTTTGCATCGATCTCGCCCTGATCAACAGCAAGATTCGGCTGTACATAATCATCATAGGTGACGATCTCAATGTTTACACCAGCGGCCGCCAGCGCATCCTTTGCTGCCTCGAGAATCTCAGCGTGCGGAGATGGTGATGCACCGATCTTAATGTCTACAGCAGCGGCGAGAGGCTGAATGCTGGAATCAAGTGTTACCGCACCATCAGCGGCAGCAGCAGTAGTCTCGGCGGCTGCAGTCGTTTCAGCGGCAGCGGCTGTTGTCTCAGCAGCAGCGGTCGTCTCTGCAGGAGCTTCCGTAGCGGCTGCAGTAGTTGCTGCAGCAGTCGTCGAGGAAGTATTCGAGCCTCCACATGCAGCAAGAGATGATGCCGCGAGAAGTCCGGCAAGTACAAGTGTCAATTTCTTTTTCATAATTGTTCCTCCTCTTTACGCCCAAAGGGCGCCTTTTTTGGGTTCTTCGCCCTGGCAGCCTTTATATAGAAGTTTTCTATAAAGGCTTTACCATTTATTATTTCAGGCATCGGTAGATGCGGGAAATCATAACTATACAGCAGCCTTTCACAAGCTGCCTTCAAAGGATCTCGTGATGATGATCCGATGGAAGCCTTGTCCTATCAGCGTGCCCTCTTATCGGTCTTCCGCGCGAGGGTCATCCAGAATTCCTGAATGATCTGTACGAGAACTACCAGCAGTACAACCGCGATCATCATGATGTCCGTCTGATAACGGTAGTAACCATAGTTCAAGGCGATTGCGCCCAGGCCTCCGCCGCCGACGAAACCGGCCATCGCGCTGTAGGAAAGGATCGTCGTGATGCAGATCGCTGCACCGACAAGAAGACTTGGTCTTGCCTCCGGGAGAAGCACCTTCCAGATGATCTGCCCGTTGGTCGCGCCCATCGACTTCGCAGCTTCAATGACGCCTGCAGATACCTCCTTGAGACTTGACTCTACCATCCGGCCGATATACGGTGCGGATGCAAAAATCAGCGGCGGTATAATCGCCTTCGGTCCGAGTGTCGTCCCGACGAGAAACTTCGTGATCGGTAATACCATAACCAGAAGAATCAGGAAAGGGATCGACCGGAAAATGTTAATAAATACACCAAGTACCGTATGTACCGGCTTACAAGGCGCGATGCCATCCTTATCCGTCACCACCAGTATAACGCCGAGCGGGATGCCAATCAGGTAGGAAATCGCACTGGAAATCAGTGTCATGTAGATCGTCGCCCAGGTTTCCTCAAGATACATCGAAATATCCATTATTCCACCTCCGAAAACTTAATGTTTTGTACCCGAAGATAATGTAGGATCTTCTCCTCATCCTCCGGTACATCCGGAAGCTCGATGATCATCTGTCCGACGACCTTGTTCTCCACCGCCTTCGTATTGGCAAAGATAATGTTGATTGGCACCTTGCAGCTTAAAACCAGATTTGAAATCACCGGTTCATGGGCCGTATGTCCGTCAAACACAATCCGAAGCTTTTTGTTCTTCCCCTCTTCGAAGCGGATCTCCTCGTCAGCATTGTCGCCGAGGATAAGCCTCCGTCCGATCTCTGTCTTCGGTCTCTGGAAAATCTCTGAAACCGGTCCAATCTCCGCGATATGACTATGGTCAATGATGGCGACCTCGTCGCAGATGGCTTCGATGACAGACATTTGATGCGTGATGACGATGACTGTGACATCCATTTCCTGGTTAATCTTTTTCAGGAGCTCGAGGATCTGCGTCGTGGTCTTCGGATCCAATGCACTTGTGGCTTCATCACAGAGAAGCACCTTCGGATTGGTCGCTAGCGCTCTTGCAATCGCCACTCTCTGCTTCTGTCCGCCGGAAAGCTGCGCCGGATAATTTTTCTCCCGGTCAGAAAGTCCGACAAGCTGCAGAAGCTCATGGGCTCTTGCCCTGGCCTTTTTCTTATCAACCTTGGCGATTTCCAAAGGAAATGTCACATTGTCGAGAAGATTTCTCTGATCCAGAAGATTAAACTGCTGGAAAATCATCCCCATCTTCCGTCTCATGAGACGAATTTCCGCATCAGACATCTCCCCGAGCGCCTTTCCCTCGAAGAAAACCTGTCCGCTGGTCGGCACCTCCAGATAATTGATACACCGAACCAATGTCGACTTGCCGGCGCCCGAAAGTCCGATGATGCCGTGTATCGAACCCTCTTTGATATCAAGATTGATATCGTCGAGTGCTACGACCGGTCCGGAATCCGTCTGGAAAGTCTTTCCCATATGCTCGAGACGAATGATCGAATCGCCCTTTGCCATATTCCTTCTCCTCTCTCGCTCATGCAGAAATTCTAGTACATGGGCGCGTTGAAATCAAATATATAATATCGATAGTCTGCTATAGTTTGACTCTATACCGGACGAATTGCCGCACAAATGGTGCGGCAATTCTGATATTTAAGCACAAAGTCTTATAATTGCTTCAATATATACCTTGATCGCGATCATGGCATTTGAGATATCGAAGAATTCATCGGCGCCGTGCATATGGGTGTCTACATCCGGGAGGACGGCACCGAAGGCTACGCCATTTTTCAGTTCATGCACGTAGGTGCCACCGCCGATGGCCTGGGCCTCACCCTTCAGGCCGGTCACAGCCTCCAGTGAAGCAAGAAGAGTTTTTACAAAAGGAGAATCGCCTGGTACAGCATGCGGCGGGATCATACCCTTCGGGGCTGAAAAATCGAGGCCGGCTGCTTCAACCGTCTTCCGTGCCATATCCTCGCAGTTTTCCTTCGTCGCCATCACCGGTGTACGGGAATCGAACTTCACGGAAAGCTCTGTCGTCGTCACATGATAGAGGTCGAGTGTACAGCTAAGCGCATGGCTCTCTTTATCTTCCATTTTGATACCAAGATGCTTACCATCCGTCTCGTCCCACGGAAACAGCGTAAGCACCGCCTTCACCGCACGTACCTGCTCACAATCCGCAAGCGGCAGCCGTGCGATGAGATTAAGACCTGCGAGTCCTGCGTTAATGCCTCCTTCCGGCGTCGACGCGTGAGCGGAACGGCCAATGATCGTAATCTCATCCGGACCCGTAATCTGACACTCTACCGAGAAATCCTTTTCGAGCCGCTTTACGATTTCATTATCCTTCTGAAGCGACAGCCCCTCGAAACGAAGCACTGCCTTCTGGGGAACTGCATTGAGCGCAAGTCCCGCTTCCAGAGAAACAAGTCGCGGAAGCGCCGTCGATTCCGTAAAACTCTTCGAAATATCTCCCTCGAACTGTCCCTTCTCAATATTAATAAGAGGAAATTCTGCATCCGGCGAGAATGTCATCTCCGCCTCCGGCTCCTGCTCATAATATTTCTTGATATCCGAGGAACCCGTCTCTTCATCTGCGCCCATGATGAGACGAACCCCCTTCCGAAGTTTCACACCATTCTCCCGAATCGCGCGCATCGCATACATCGCACAAAGCAGCGGTCCCTTATCATCCGAAGTGCCACGGCCATAGATTCGTCCGTCCTTCACAATCGGAGAAAAAGGTTCCGTCACCGTCCAGCCCTCGCCAGCCGGTACCACGTCTGTATGTGCCAGCATATCAAGAGACCTCGGCAGTGTCTTATCAAGATCCGCCGTTCCTACATAATTATCATAATTCCATACCTCGAAGCCATATCGCTCTGCGAGATTCATCCCGTAATGCAGCGCTTCAAAAGGTCCCTTTCCAAAAGGCATCCCCGCAACATAAGCACTCTTTACCGAGTCAATCGAGCAGAATCCTTTCAAATCTTCGATATATTCCTTTTCGTGATCATCAACCCACTTGAACAATTCATCTCTATTAATGTTACTCATAACAAGCATCTCCTCTCTTCAAGCATATAGCCTATTGCATTATAACAGAATTTTCGGAAACAATATATGTAAAAAGAGCCGGCATTGCCGACTCTTTCCTTTGAATCAGTTCTTTGAAAATTCCTGCAATTGTAAATTCTTATTTCGCTCGAGCACCATCCCGACGGACCACTCGTGTGCAAACAGCAGAAGCGGATGATCCTTCAGATCCTTCACGATCTTCATATCGGATGTTCCCTCGATCTTCTCGACGTCTACCTCTGTGTAATTCGTGATCCAGCGGATATATTCATAAGGAAGAATATCCAGCTTTACATCTACATTGTACTCATTCTTTAGTCTGAACTCGAGTACCTGGAACTGAAGCTCGCCGACGACGCCGACGATGATCTCCTCCATACCGGTGTTATATTCCTGGAAGATCTGGATCGCGCCCTCCTGTGCAATCTGGGAAACGCCCTTCAGGAACTGCTTCCGCTTCATCGTATCGATCTGGCGAACCCGTGCAAAATGCTCCGGTGCGAAGGTCGGGATGCCTTCATACCTGAATTTTTTATCCGAAAGCTCCAGTGTATCGCCGATTGAGAAAATCCCCGGGTCAAAGATGCCAATGATATCACCCGCATACGCTTCGTCGATGATCTTTCTTTCATCGGCCATCATCTGTGTCGGCTGGCTAAGCTTCACCTTGCGTCCGGTCTGTACATGATTGACTTCCATACCGGCCTTAAATTCGCCCGAGCAAATCCGCATAAACGCCACTCTGTCACGATGCTTCGGATCCATATTGGCCTGAATCTTAAATACAAAGGCTGAGAACTTTTCCGCTACCGGATCGATCACGCCCTGATCCGAGATCCTCGGCAGGGGGCTTAGCGTCATCCGGAGGAAATGCTCGAGGAAGGTTTGCACGCCAAAATTGGTGAGCGCAGAGCCAAAGAATACCGGCGTCAGATCCCCCTTGTCAACACGTTCCTGATCATAGCTATCCGAAGCGCCATCGAGAAGCTCGAGATCCTCCATCAGCTTATCATAGTAATCGAAGCCGATTATATCCCGAAGGGCTGGATCATGGATGGAAACCTCCGTGGTTTCCACTTCTTTGGTTCCGCCGGCATTCGCCTTAAAAAGCTCGACGGTTTCCGAATTTCTATCATAAACGCCTTTAAAATTATGTCCGCAGCCGATCGGCCAGTTGATTGGACAGGTCCGGATACCAAGTACCGACTCAATATCATCCAGAAGCTCAAAAGGATCTCTTGCCTCACGGTCAAATTTGTTAATAAAGGTAAAAATCGGAATGTGCCGCATGACACAAACCTTAAAAAGTTTAATCGTCTGCGGCTCGACGCCCTTTGCACCGTCAATCACCATGACCGCATTATCGGCAGCCATCAATGTACGATAGGTATCCTCTGAGAAGTCCTGGTGTCCCGGCGTATCCAGAATATTGATGCATTTATCCTCATAATTAAACTGAAGAACAGACGAGGTAACGGAAATACCTCTTTCCTTTTCGATCTCCATCCAGTCAGATACGGCATGCTTCGTTGCCTTCCTGCCCTTCACAGTACCTGCGAGGTTGATCGCACCTCCATACAGGAGAAACTTTTCTGTCAGTGTTGTCTTACCGGCATCCGGGTGCGAAATAATTGCAAACGTTCTTCTTTTCTCAATCTCACTTTTTAAATCTGCCATAATTTCCTCAATCCAAAGTCTGCATAAATCATATTATATCCGATTGGAAAGAATACCATAAATATGATAGTATCGCAAGCGATCCCTTTGAACGCGCTCGCCGCTAAGTCATCCCGAAGAATCGCCCTCACAAGCTCAGGCACTCCGTGAGAACATAAAAAAGCCATCGCCTTTCGGCGATGGCTCGAGATTTTCTCTTATCGACGGTTGCGAAGGAAATCCGGGATGTTGATAGAAACTTCCTTGGTCTGCTGCGGCCGGTAGGATGGCTGCGGCGCTGCAGGTGTCGGATCAACCGAAGTCTGCGCAGTTGCCGGCTGAACCGGTGCTGCCGTTCTCTGGGTGAAAGCCGGTGCCTGATTCTGATTAAGGAAAGACGGCATCATGTTTGTCTGCTGCGGAGCAGCTGTCTGTGGCTGTACGCTCTGCTGCGTAGCCTGTGCCGGCTGTGCCTGGTTTCTCTGAACCTTCGGAACTGTATCCTCCGTCATCATATTGTCCTTGATGCCGGTTGCAATAACGGTAATCTTACATTCATCCTGTGCGTTCTCATCATACATCGCGCCAAAGATAATGTTAGCATTGTCACCTGCAAGCTCCTCGACATAAGATGCTGCTTCGTTTGCCTCAACGAGAGAAATATCACCGGAAATATTTATGATAACATCGGTTGCACCCTCGATGGTGGTTTCAAGAAGCGGCGAGCTGATCGCTGATTTCACAGCTTCAACTGCCTTCTCATCGCCCTTTGCCTGACCGATACCTACATGGGCAACGCCCTTATCCTTCATAACGGAGGAAACATCTGCAAAGTCAAGATTGATAAGACCCGGAACATTAATAAGGTCTGTGATACCCTGTACTGCCTGCTGAAGAACCTCATCGGCCTTCTTCAGTGCATCCGGCATCGTCGTCCGTCTGTCTACGATTTCCAGAAGACGATCATTCGGGATGACGATCAATGTATCAACAGAATCCTTCAGGGCTTCGATACCCTTAATTGCGTTCTGCATACGCTGACGTGCCTCAAAGCGGAAAGGCTTCGTCACGACGCCGACCGTAAGGATACCCATATCCTTCGCAATCTTTGCAATAACCGGTGCTGCACCAGTACCGGTGCCGCCGCCCATACCACAGGTAACGAATACCATGTCCGCGCCCTGCAGCGCTGCGGTAATATCCTCTGAGCTTTCCTCGGCTGCCTTTGCACCGATCTCCGGACGACCGCCACAGCCGAGACCCTTTGTAATCTTCTCGCCGATCTGCATCGTCGTCGGTGCCTCGCTGTACTGCAGTGCCTGCTTATCCGTGTTTACACCGATAAACTCGACACCTACGATACCATCCGTCACCATCCTGTTTACTGCGTTATTGCCAGCGCCGCCTACGCCTACTACAATAATTCTCGCAGCAGCCTCTGACTCCGGCATCTTAATTTCCAGCATATTTTTCCTCCTTCAGCACTGACGCTCAAGCGCCGGCCTGTTTATTTCGTCTTTCATAGTATATCATCATACGTTAAACACGAAAATATTCTAAATTACTATACTAACAATCAATATAAATTTCAAGGGCCGAATCATGACTTTTCCTTAAAGATATACGTCTCCTTTTCCATATTTTCCGAGTAATCGGACAGATCGAGCGTACCTTTTTTGCCACTTAGCTTCGGAAGAATATCATTGAGCGTCGAAATCTTCATTTCCATATCTGTATTCTGTCCAAGTGTGACTGTAATATCCCCTATCTTCAGCGTCGCGTTTAAGAGCTCGTCATAGGCGATTTCATCACAGGCAATCTGATAGGACTGTAGAGAACCTGTGAGATTCAGGATATCATTGAACACCTTTTTATTTTCTACCGGTAGTTCTTTATACAGTACGATGGAGCCGAAGCTAAGGCCTGTGATCTCCGGTATCCCGTCGAGGCTTTCCTCCGTAGATTCCACGATAATACCATCCTTGTCAAAGTACATGCGGCTCGACATATAATTCACATAGCCCACAACATTTTTTTCATAAATGACGATTTCTACAGACAAAGGCGACGTCCAGGTCAGCTTATATTGTTCAATAAATGGAAGTTGTTTATGCGGTTTTGTTTTTTCCTTGATCCATTGATAAAAAGAATTTGTATCCCACGGATCAGAGAAAATCATATTGACGACCTCGGCATCTGTGTAGCGGGTGTTGCCGAGAACCCGATATTTCCGGAAACGGGCAGACGCCAGAATGAGCGCAACCATAAGAAGAATCGCGACGATGCCCCACCTGAGAAGGTGCTTCGTCTGCCGGTCCCTTTCCTCGTACTCTTCGATCATGCTTCCTCCAATGCCTACCTCATATGACGATGCGGACGCATTATATCACATCAGGACAAATGTGTACATCGCGAAACATTTAAGGCGATGCCCATCTCGAACATCAAAAGGAGCAGTGACGTACCTCCATAAGATACGAATGGAAGTGTCACGCCGGTATTTGGAATAGCGTTAGAAGCTACGGCAATATTCAGTATGACCTGGAGAGAAATATGGATCATGATGCCTGCTGTAAGCATTGAGCCAAAAAGATCAGACGCGTTTCTTGCGATATCGAAAAGACGATAGATCAGGAAACCGTAAATAAGAATCAGAGAGATAGCGCCAAAAAGGCCGAGCTCTTCGCAGATAATCGTGAAGATCATGTCATTTTGTGCTTCCGGCATCAGAAACTTCTGTATCGACTGGCCGAGACCCTTTCCGAAGATGCCGCCGGAGCCGATGGCGTAAAGGCCCTGCAGGGTCTGGAAGGTATCATCCGGATAGTCCATCGGATTTTTCCAGGCAAAGATACGCCGTAGCTGATAATCATGGAGAAGACCGACTGCGCTTATAAACCTTGCAAAGGGAAATGCAAAAATATATGCCAGAACGCCTAATATCCCAAGAAATAGAAAGCCACGATAATTCCTTGTACCGATAAACAGCATAAAAAAAGTAATGCCCATGATGATAATTGCCGTCGACAGATTCGTCTTCGCAATAATCACCGCAGGGAAAAGCCCCCATAGAAAAACAGACGCCTCCTGCTTAAAGGTTTTAAGACGCGCGCCATAATGCGTCACCTGCACTGCAACAGCTAAAATGACGGCGATTTTCACGAGCTCGGATGGCTGAAACCGGATACCGGCGATTGCGATCCACCGCGCCGATCCATGCGAAGCCTGTCCGATCACAAACGTAAGAATGGTAAGTGCCACAGCTATCGCATAAAACAACATAACTAGCTTACCATAATTATGATAGTTAAAAAACGATGTGACCAGCATCACCAAAACACCAATCGCCGCAAACAAAGCCTGCCGCTTGAAAAAATACAGCGCATCCGACAACCTGTTCTGCGCCGTATACCCCGAAGCCGAGTACATCATCACCAGCCCGAACCCCGTTACAAACAGCACGATAAACAACAAACTGTAATCGAAAAAGTTTGTTTTTTTCTTCTCCACTGACACATTATCTGCAATTGTCTTCTGTGATACAGCCTTATCCATGGATCCCTCTAAAACAAGTAAATATTCTGAAGCCATAACCTCAAGTGCGGCAGGCCGGCATTCTGCCGCACGGGGAGTCTCACAGCGCCTTCACACAATCCTTGAAGATGCGGCCTCTTTCCTCATAGTTCTTGAACATCCCCCAGCTGGCGCAGGCCGGACTCAGAAGCACATAGTCTCCCGCATCCGCATACGCTGCACAGTCCTTAACCGCCTCATCCATGTCCTCCGCAAACATGACATTCGTGAAGCCATACTTCTTTGCACATTCCGCGATAATATTTCTTGTTTGTCCGATCAGCACAAGATACTTCACCCGTCCAGGGAACAGCTTGCACCAGTCATCGAATGGAATATTCTTATCGAAACCGCCGCCGATGAGAATTACAGGACCCGGCATCGCCAGAAGCGCTTTGATCGCAGCATCAGGATTTGTTCCCTTGGAGTCATTATAGTACATGACACCATTTCTCTTCCGCACAAATTCAATCCGATGCTCGACCGGCTTAAACTTTTTGCAAACCGAGATAATTTTGTCCATCGGCACACCCATATTGAGTGTTACTGCCATAGCGCACATCACATTTTCAAAGTTGTGTTCACCAAGAAGGATTAGATCATGTACGTCTAGAAGCGTATCGTCCTGTCCATCATGCGCATAATGAAGCTTTGAATCCTTATAGTAGAAGCCCTCCTTCAAAACCTGCTTCGAGGAGAAAAATACGACCTTTGGTTTAAGCGTCTTCCGCTTCCCGAATTTACGGAGCTCCGGATCCTCGTAATTTAATACGACATAATCCTCCTCCGTCTGATTCAGCGCGATGCTCTCCTTCACCCTGATATAGTTCTTCATCGTCTTATGTCGGTCAAGATGGTCCGGCGTGATATTCGTAATGGCTGAAACATGGGGATGGAAATCCATGATGGTTTCCAGCTGGAAGGAGCTTACCTCCAGCACCGTCACAGAATCATCCCGCGTCTCCAGTGCTTCTGCAGTAAAGGGATTTCCGATATTGCCGCAGACATGCACATCATCAAACTCTGCTTTTAGAATCTCTCCGATGAGTGACACCGTCGTTGTCTTACCATTCGTACCGGTCACTGCACAGAGCTTTCCTTTGCTGGACTGATAGGCAAGCTCAATCTCACCCCAGATCGGTATCTTCGCCGCATCGATTAATTGAACAAACGGCTTATCGAGTGCTATACCCGGGCTGATTACTGCAAGATCTACGCCTACAAGCGTAGCTGGCTGAAGCTCTCCGAGTACAATGCTTACTTTATCCCTCTTCCTGCCGAAATTTTTTAGAATCTTCAGTGGATCCAGCTTCTCATTCGAATCATATAAAATGACCGATCCGCCAAGACTGATGATCTGCTTCGCTGCAGAAATTCCGCTTTTCCCTGTTCCCAGCACCAGAACCTTTTTGCTTTCCATTACCTTCGCCTCTTCCCTGAAAAATTTTCCCCATAAAAATACAGTAATGAATGGCCGGACAGTGATCTGCCCGGTTTCCTTCGCTTGTCTTAGCTTTTTTGACTGCTCCTTAGTGACTGCTGATCTCTTTTAGAGATTTCCGCCAACAGACTCCTAAAAAGCCTCAAACCTTCATCCCGATCGTAGACAGAAGACAAAGCAGTACAGTCACGATCGTAAATACTGTCACAACCTTTGTTTCCGACCATCCCGAAAGTTCGAAATGATGGTGAATCGGCGCCATCCTGAAGATGCGCTTACCGTGGGTCTTTTTAAAATACGCCACCTGGATGATGACGGACAGTACCTCGATTAAATAAATAAAGGCAAAAATCGGTATAAAGAGAGGGATTCCCATCTCAAAGGCACAAGCGGACACGAAACCGCCAAGCGCCAGAGACCCGGTATCTCCCATAAACACCTTTGCTGGATAACAGTTAAAAATGAGGAAGCCCATCAGACTGCCAAACACAGCACCTGTCACCGGCGTCAAGGCGCCATCGCCCTTTACCATCGTCACGAAGGCAAGGAACAACGCAATTACTGCAGTAACACTGCTGCACAATCCATCAAGACCGTCCGTAAAGTTCGATCCGTTATCCGTCGCCGTCACGATGAAAAGAACAGCCGGGATATAGACCCAGTGGAGATCCAGTGATATCTCTGTGAAGGGCACCAGCATCGTGTGTGGATAAGCATCTGAGCGATAAAGATAGATGGCAAAAATCAGCGTGATCAAAAGCTGACAAATAAATTTCTGTTTAGGATTAAAGCCCTCGGACTGATGCTTGACAACCTTCAGATAATCATCCGTAAAACCGACTGCGCCGAACCCAACCGTGAGAAGCATGACCGGAATAATCTTCGGATACCGTCCCATAAAAATGAGAGACACAATCACGATGGCAAGGATAAATATGATACCTCCCATGGTCGGTGTACCCTGCTTTTTGAGATGAGACTTCGGTCCGTCATCACGGACTTCCTGTCCGAACTTAAGCTTATGAAGCTCTGGTATGGCGCGCGGCATCAATGCCGAAACAATAATAAATCCGAGAAAAACGGATACTGTAAAATCAAGATACATGCTCTTTCTCTTTTCCCTGTATTTTTAGAAACCCATGATGCCTACAATGCCTTTTCTCTGCATAGCATATCGTTTAGGCAGTCGTTCATCCTGTTTCTGTATTTGTAGAGGCTTCAGAAGTGCTTTCCTCCGGCATAGCGTCCGGATATGCTTCACCGCCGTCTGCGCCGATTGCCTCATCGGTCTCCGCCCATGCCGTCGAAGGAACGGTTTCTCCCTCCTGTGTCGTCACAGGAACCGGATTTCCTTCGGCGTCTGTTTCCGTAGCAGTCGTGCCGCTCGTGTCTGCATTGGACGTATCCGCATCGGACGTTTCTCCTTCAGAGGATGGTGTGACACCGGTTCCCATGGTTTCCTTTGAGATACCCTCCGGGTTCTTCGTGAAGCCGGCGTTGATGGAATCCTCCGGATTGGTTTCACCCTGGGACGGGATGTTCAGAAGCTGTACGGCATCATTCATAATGGCGCGTTCGATCTTGATGGCAAAGGAAGCTGTCGCCTGCGCTTCGCCTTCAAGATTCGGCGTATCGACAATCACATACACAAGAAGCTGCGGATCCTCCACCGGCACGAAGCCCATAAAGGATACAAGATAGTTCTTCGCAGAACGGGGCAGCTTTTCAGCCGTACCGGTCTTGCCGCCGACGTGATAGCCTTCAATCTTCGCTTTTTTACCAGTGCCCTCCTCTACCGTCGCATAGAGCGCATCGCGAAGAAAATCTGAGGTTTCCTTCGAAACCGTCGTACGGAGAAGCTCCGGACGGACATCGGAAATGACAGTGCCATTTTCGTCCAGGATCTGCTTCACGACATGTGGTTTATAATAGCTCCCGCCATTGATAATGGAAGCATAAGCTGCTGCCATCTGAATCATCGTGACATTAAAGTTCTGTCCGAAGGAGTTTGTCGCAAGTGTGGTCTTGCCGAGCTTATCCGCGGTATATACGAGATCACTGGTATCCGCTTCCGCCGGGAGATCAATGCCGGTTTTTTCGCCGAGGCCGAACAAATGCTGATATTTTACAAATTTATCTGACCCGAGCTGAAAGGCAGTATTCATAAGATACACATTGCAGGACCTGAGAAGCGCTGTCTTCGCGTCGATGATGCCATCTCCATTGTGATTGTGGCATCGAATCTTCCAGGTATGGATGCCATCACTCAGCTCAATGTAGCCTTGACAATTAAAGGTCGTCTGCGGTGTGATGGCACGTTCTTCAAGCGCTCCTGCCATCGTGATCGTTTTTGCAGTAGATCCCGGCTCATAGGTATCAGAAACCGGAATATTTCTCCAGATCTGATTCCATGCCACCTGTTGCCCATAGGACTTGATTTCATCCTCGGTATAATATTTTGTGACATCGTCTTCCGTGATATCCGGCTCGTCCGGATGCTCCCGGTGATAGACACCGACGGCCTCCTTCCGTCCAAGCTCCGTGAGCACTGCATCCGGGTAGATGGATGGATACAGCTTTCTCGGATCGTTCAGGTCAAACTGGTTCGTCGAGGCCATCGCAAGCACCTCGCCGGTCTTCGGATCCATGACGACCGCAGCGGCAGATTTTGAGCCGACATCCTTTGTCTGCCAGTCCAT
>Ga0256406_1003752_pt1 | contig 18335 bp, 17 predicted proteins | sample RumenRJG_03DNA_FD_185986 | JGI IMG/M metagenome (GOLD analysis project Ga0256406, IMG submission 185986) | Bovine rumen microbial communities from Lethbridge, Alberta, Canada - RJG_03 | ecosystem: Host-associated > Mammals > Digestive system > Stomach > Rumen | place: Canada: Alberta | collected...
GAGGAAGTGACCTGAAATGGAAGAGAAAACCAGACCAGATAAGCGACTGGGCCTGTCATTCAGTTTTCAGCGTGGCAGACTCTTGATCTACTATGCCTCAATCCGGGAGCTGCAGGAGCCGGAGTATATTCGTTTCCTATTTAACTCCAGAGAAAAGAGGCTGGCCATACAAGTATGTGAGCAGATCGATAGAGATGGGATCCGTGTGCCCCAAAAAGGAGAGACAGATAAGTTTCAGTTCGATATAACTAGCAGCCCGCTTCTTTCAGTGATCTACAAAGCATGCCACTGGGAATTTGATAAGAGCTATCTGGTATATGGAGAGAGTTATCCCAGGAACCGATTAGTTGATTATGATTTGAATACAGCGATTGTGATAACACAAGAGCAATTTGTGGATCCGGAAGGGTTGGAATAGGGGTAGAGGACTTTTACCACAGATGCGAAAAGCAGTTTACCATAGGGTACAAGTGGCATAATTCACAAAAAAGCAATAGAATTTGCGATTCCTATGTGGTAAAATATAATGAATTATCGGCTGTTTGGAGGTGACGAGAGTTTTGGACGTTGAGATTTTTAAAAGCACAATACTGGACATTTATCCATCGTACACCAAGAAGGCTATTCTTAAACAGGCTGTTAATGATGGGCTTGTTATCAATCATAAAAAGAATAGCGAACAGATGACACTGAATTTTACAGATTGTATAGACGTTTCTGATGATGAAACACTTGATGCAAAATTTGAACATATTCTTGATTCGGAACGCATTCTCGCGATGATTGAGGAATATGAATATAGAAAACCTTATCGGCATTTTTGCTATTTTAGATATTCTACTTTAAAAGCTGAAAAGATAGAGGAACTCGTAAAAGACGGGAGGGTAAATGTTTTTGATAAGAAAGAACAGCGCCCTGTTGATGAAAAGGAAAAGCCTACGATTTACCTCCTTGGAGAATCGATTTATCTGAAGTTTTCTTTCATGCTTCAGAATGATGTAGGTAATATAATCAAATATGTAATACTTGTAGTGATTGATAAAGAAAACAAAGTAGTAGAGTTTCGATTTGATCGTGTAGGTATCGCATATAAAAATTCTTATACTTATTATAAAGACAAAATCGATGCCATTCTCAAATACTTAAGAGACAATATTGAGTTAGAAACTACTGTTATAGATTTTAAGGCACTGGTCGACTATATGAAGTCTGAAAAGGACGACATTACAATAGTAGCTCAGAGAATGAATAGGAATGGCACAACTGCCTATCTTGAAGCTTATGAAGATGAGGCGAGTATAATACCTATTCTCGGAGAACTTGATACATTTATTGAAAAAGAGAAGGACCTTTTTGAAGTTGATGCCAATACTCGAAGAATAAGAGAGAAATTACAAGATTTCCGACGAGAGATTGAGGTGAAATCTGACATGCCTCTTGTTAAAATTAGAATGGATGAGTCTGGTATTAAGTTTGGAATAACACATAATTATAAGGGGACAGAATACAGCTTATTTATGCTGTATGGAGAATTGGTCGGAGAGGAGATGATGAGCAGTGTCAAAGAATACATTATGCGATGCGATAAAGACTTTAGAGCTGCGACATCAGCTGACACCGTATCAGAAGAAGAAGTGTGATGAATTCTTTTCTGTTCTTAAAGTGGGCGATTATGTATATCCGGGGCATTTAAAATCTAAAATGGCCGTAGATATTAAGGCGTCTTACGAGATTCTAGAAGAACTAAAGACACAAGGATTCTTATCCAATTTGTATGAAGTATATTGTTTTGATTGCAACAAAAGTAAAGGAGTATTTTTAGAATCTCTTGAGGAATTTAATCCTGATTGGTATTGTGATTTCTGTGATAGAAAACTGACACTCGCGGACAATATTATAGTCTTATATAAGGTGATAAAGATATGAGTAGTAATCAAGATGCGCGCGGACTTGATTTACGTTCTTATCTTGATCAGATTGTTAAAGATCCATTAGATAAGTTTAATGTATTTACCACATGGACGGAAAACGATAAAAAAGAATTCAAAGTATTACTAGACAATCTTAAAAAACCTTATGATAGTGCTTCCGAGACAAAAAAGGAAAAAGGAGATCGACTAGAACGTCTTGTGGAATTCGTTATCCGAAAGACATATTTTTTTGAAATATATAAAAATGTGCATACGGAAACCAATGAGATAGATGAAGTAATAATATTGTCTAATAGAGGAAAGCAGGCTATTCACTCTTTTGATTTGTCTCGAGATTTAATTCCGATAGATCAGGATTTGTTTCTTGGTGAATGTAAAAACTATTCATCTAATTTAAGTGTGACATATGTTGGAAAGTTCTATAGTCTTTTGTCTGTGACAGGAGTTCTTTTTGGCATTATATTTACACAGAAGGGCCTCACAGGAACAACTGACGGATTTAAAGATGCCTATGGGCTTGCAAAGATTCTGAGAATTATAGAGAAATCAAAAGACAGAGACTTATTCATATTAACCTTTACAATGGAGGATTATGAAAAAATGCTGGCCGGTACAACATTCTTTGATCTTGTGAAAGCAAAGAAACTGGAGCTACAACTGGCTTCAGATTATAGGAAGTTTATTATGGATAATAAGCATGAAGCAGAAGAACAGATACAGTCCATTTTAGAAGAATACAAATAAAGCAGACTGATATAGGCGAGAGTTATCTCAGAAACCGAATGAACGTGTGCAATCATAATACGGTAGTCATGATGACACTGGAGCAGTTAGTGGATCCGGAGAGGTTGAAATAACGTACGAGGACTTTCTCCCATTTTTGGGAAAAAGCTAAAGTCCTTGAAAAATAGAATACATTAATGAAGTCTTGAGCATCTTGGAAAGAATCCAAGGTGCTTTTTTGATTCAATGAAATATTCGGATATTGGGTCTGCATACAAAGAATAGGACCTTGGAAATGCGAAGAAAAATATTAAAAATTTGAAAACAATTTGTTCCTATCTTGACATTATCAGGCTTGCTTCGCCGACCATGCACGGAGAAGAACAGTATTGGGTAGACGACGCAATCAAGAAGAATTGGGTATCTACAGTAGGTGCAAATATAAATGAGATAGAAAAACAGATCGCTGAATATATCGGCTGCGGGTATGCATATTTGTTGCATAATAAAAATACCAAAAGTTGCAGATAAAAATGGAGAAAGTTGCATCTCCATTTTGGAGAAAATTGCAGGGTGACATCTGAAGTCCGACAACCGGACACCAGAAGATCCATTGCAGGCATTCACCAATACCATTATCCTTATTCTGTCTGACAGGACAATACGAATAAGGAGGAAAAAGGAATACTATATAAATTTAATTAGCTATATTTTTACAATAGGAAGCAGTGTAGTTGAGATTATATGCTTGGTTGTTTTTAATAACTTTGAAATATATGTAGTTATAAAGGTTATTAAGACAATAGGGCAAAACCTTGCTGTTGGCTGGATATCCATTGTGATTCATGCAATTATATGCAGTATTACTACTCCCGTAGCATTAGTTCTCGTATCCTTGAGAACGCAGGAAGCAGAATATATAATGAGATTAGTATATAAGATGTTAGCACCAATTCAAAAGAAATTAGGAAAATAAGGGTTTATAGTAACTAATCTATGACTATGGATTAAATATGAACACAAAAAAATTCCAATATGTCCTGGCCCTTAGCCGGGAAGGATCCTTTTCCAAAGCCGCAGAATCCCTGAACATTTCCCAACCATCCCTTTCTCAATACATCAAAAAGATTGAGAAGGAGATTGGTCTGGAGCTTTTTGATCGCACAAGTGGAGAGGTTCGCATTACTGATGCTGGTCGTGTATACATTGAGGCTGGCAGGAGAATTCGAGATATAGAGCACCAACTGGAGAACGCTTTTTTGGATCTGGCGGAGAATCGTACAGGTTCTTTGATTATCGGAGCGGCTCCTTATCGGGCAGTATCTATGATGCCTGAGATAGTATCAGCTTTTCAGAAACTACATCCCGGAATGCATCTTATTATCCGGGAGGGAACAACGTCTGAATTGGTAGAGGGGATGGAGCATGGCGAATACGATTTTGCTTTGACATTGCTTCCGCTTGACCAAAGGCTTTTCGAATACGAAAAAGTCGTTGAGGAGGAGCTGATTCTGGCTGTTCCGGGCACATATCATGATTTAAATGCAACAATTATTTCAGAACGGAAGTACCCTGTCGTGAGCGCAGACGTTTTGAATGGGCAGAATCTCGTAATGCTTACGGAGACGCAGTTTATGCAGAAGCAACTTGATAACCTGGTTAAAGACTATCAGTTGATAATTAAACCTGCGGCAATCGTAAAGTCCCTTCAGGCTCAGATTGAAATGGTGAAAGCTGGAGTAGGTATGGCTTTGGTGCCATCTGGTATAGAGCGGTTTTGCAGAGACGATGAAGTGACATTTTACTCATTTGAGGAACCACTTTCCAAACGGGAAGTAGTGATAATGTGGAGAAAGGATAGAAAGATTTCTGAAGTAGCGCTTGAGTTAAAAACTATCATTCACTCTATCCCTTGGTAATTATTGTTATGTTTTATAAAGGGGTAATATGAAATGCCTGCAGCACTAACTTATCTGATAATCATGCTTTTAGTGATCATCATCTGGTTCCTGTTGCTGAAAAGACCGGTCTATGAGGCCGTTCTGATCAGCTTCATCATTCTGCTGACAATCACCGGCTCATGGGGCAGCATTGGAGATTATATCAGCACCGGTCTCAAAACATCACTGCTGTATTCGATGACGGCATTCTGTGCAATGTCTGTTCTTCTTACGAAAACGAAGTGTGCGCGGTAAGATGATTTTGCCACCACATGGTAAGGAGTTTTTTCACGCCGCGGTAAGCAGATTTTTACATCCTTCGGTAAGGACTTTTTTACACGCACGGTAAACACTTTTTTACATCGTCCGTTAAGCACTTTTTTCAATGGACAGTAAGCAAAATTTTACATCGAAGGCGCTGATTTCCTTCCTGTGGTGAGTACTAAAAAGGAGGCGCCAGCCGGTCTTGTTGTATACTTGGTCTATCATTCAAGTATTCAAAGGAGACCTATCATGCTGGAAAAATCACAGATGCAGGAAATACAGGATTTAAAACTACGAGGCTATACAAAAGCGGAGATTCTTGCCTATTACAAGGATCAGGGAGTTAAGCCGCCCAGCCGTCCTACAATCTCCAAATACTATGACATGGATGTCGTGCCTCATAATCCAGGTGAAAAGCTTTCAAAGGAAAAAGCCTTCGACGTTTCTCCGTTCAGGGAAGCCATCATTGCAATCTTTTTGGATAACAACCGTGGAGACTTCTGCATTTCATCCGTTTATGATGTCCTTGAAGAGAAGTTCATCGAGAACGGAGATTATGAAAGCCTGCCAGGAAATGAACAGACTCTGCGAAACTATGTACATTTCCTGGAAAGATCTGGCCAACTCGATGCTGGCGAGGAACACAGGCGCATTTATGACCACGTATTCGATACGCCTCCCGGAGAGCAGATGCTCATCGATTTTGGCGAAGTCACGCTCACCAAAAAAACATCGATTCATTTCATCTGCCTCCTGCTTCGTTATTCAAGGCTCCTGTGCGTTTATGCTCAGGATCATAAATATGACGCTAAAGAAGCCTGTCAGGCGATCTATAGGTGCTTCTGCAAGCTCGGGGGGAGACCGTCTGTCCTGGTCATCGATCAGGATGCGGTGTTCATCTCCAGTGAGACCTACGGCGAAGTCATTAAGACCCGTGTTTTTGAAGATTTCTGCACCGAACAGGATCTGAAGCTCTGGGTGTGTAATAAGGCCGATCCGGAAAGTAAGGGCCCGATCGAAAATTCCGTAGGATTTGTCAAGAAAAATTTCTTCAGTGCCAGAAAGATCACATGCATCGATGATGTATGGCGTTCGCTGCCCGGCTGGCTGCACAGAAAGAATAGGCGCATCCACAGGACCACACTGCACATCCCATCCGCAGTGTTCCGTGATATTGAGCAGAAATCGCTTAGACCAATGCTTCCTTCTGTGTACGACAGCTCGCCGAACAGTTTTATATCGTTCGAGCTTAAAGGCATGCCGTATGTGCTGTACAGATCCTGCCGGTACTCAGTCCCGCGCGAATACGCCTACAGTATCGTGAAATACAAGATCACGACCGGAAAGATCAACATCTACGATTCGGATCTGAACTTCATCTGCTCCCACCTGCTCAGCGAGCGGAAAGGAAGCTATAACCAGCTTCCGGAACACAGGAAAGGCGATGCCGGTGATTGGATCGACATCATGGAACGGCTCCGCAGCCAGTGGAACTGTTATGATTTCCAGCATTTCATAAATGGCGTCAAGAAGGAAAACCCACGCCATATCGCCAAACAGCTTGGAGCGATTGAGCAGTTCCTGAACGCAGAGAACCCGGATAAGTCCCTCGTCGCCGAGGTCATGAAGATCTGCTGTAAGAACTTCCGATATCAGTTCTCCCAGTTCAAGGTGGTATATGACTACACCAAGGCCGGGCGGAGCCTGTCCGGTACGGAAGGCTTCAATACGGCCATGAAAGCGGATCCTGTCGATTACCGGGGGATGGATGCTTACGGCAGAGCTTTCAATGAGCGTGTGGCCTGCGCCAGAGAGGAGGCGGCCGTATGAACCGTGAACTCCTCAAAAGTATGGATACTGAACGTATCCCCATTGAAAGGTTGATCTCCCTGCTGCAGACCTTCACATTGAAGCATGCGGCCAGGGCTCTTCCGGATCTGTTGGAGACTGCTGATACGCAGAACGCGTCCAATCGACAGCTCCTCCTTTCCGTTCTCGAAACGGAAGTGAAAGGCCGGAATGAACGACGCCGGAAAAGGAATTACTCTGCGGCGCACTTCCCCCCGAATGTCCGCCCGCTTGAGGAATTCGATCCTGAGGAGCTGGAATCCGGTATTTCTCAGGCACAGCTGGACCGGCTGAAGGAACTGTCATGGCTCGACAATGGCGGAAACCTTGTCTTTGCAGGTCCGCCAGGGCTTGGGAAGACCATGGTGGCGGTGGGGCTAGGGCTCCACGCCATCAACAGCGGTTACACTGTCTGCTTTGAGAAGATGGTAAGCCTTGTGAAGATCCTTGATACTGCGGAGACTGAGCGGTCCGCCGGTTTTCGTCTCAGGAACCTGAAGAAGGCTCAGCTCCTTATCATCGATGAAATCGGCTATACCCCGATTACCCGCAGCCAGGCCAACCGTTTCTTCACGTTCATCAGTGATACCTACGAAACATCCTCCATCATATTTACCACGAACAAGGAGATCATGGACTGGGCAGAGATGATGGGGGATCCCGTACTTACCACTGCCATGCTGGACCGGATTCTCCATCACGCGAGTTGTTATTCTTTCCGTGGAGAATCCTACCGACTCAAGCATCCTGATATATTCAGTTGACAAAGAACTTGCCGGCTTCGTCGGCTACCTGACCGAGAAGTAAAAAACTCCTTACCAGCCAATGTAAAAAACTCCTTACCTAACGATGTAAAAATCTCATTACCGAACAATGTAAAAAAGTGCTTACCGTATAAAGAAAAAACTCCTTACCTAACGGTGTAAAAAAGTGCTTGACGTTTGCAAACGAAGGTCATCGACTCGGCAATTGCTGTAATCCTTGCCCTGCTTGGTCGTGTAACCGGGGGTGCAGGCTACGTTTCAGTCATTGCCAGTGCATTTATGGGTGCATTATCTGGTTCAGGTCCTGGTAATGTTATGGCGACAGGATCTATTACCATTCCCGCCATGAAAAAGTCCGGATTTCCTCCGGAACTTGCGGCGAACATAGAATCCAACAGCTCTTATCTTGGTAACATGATTCCGCCGTCAGGCAATATCACAGCAGCACTTGGTGCATTGACCGGAATGGCGGCTTACGGCGAAGGATATATATCTCAGGCCGAGTTTTGGATCGTCCTGTGGGGATGTTCTTTATGGTTTATTATTCAGAGAATCCTTATGGTGTTTGTTTTCTGCAAATACTATAAAGTAGCACCAATGCGTAAGGATGATCTGCCAAACTTAAAGGAAACCCTCAGACATGGCTGGCAGGGATTGCTGCTTCCAGTGATCATTCTGCTTCCGTTTGTGTTGGATTACTATTTTAAGTCCTCGTTCTTTACGGCGCGGCTTGGTGCAGATGGCGCAAAAGCTATGTCGAGTTCCCTTCTCATTTTCATCGGCGGCTTAGCTTCTATCTATGCAGTGATCATCGCCAAGGATAAGAGGCAGGTTACTCCGAATGCCATTGCACGAATGTTTGCAGATGGGATTAGGACAATTGCTCCGGCGATCGGGGTCTGCGTGTTCGGCTATATGATCGGCGCAATGTTCACTGACTTAGGCGTGACCGATGAGATGCTGACCTTCATGGAAGGTCTGAACATGGGGAAGTTCGGAATTGTAATATTCATCTGCTTTATTACCTGCCTGCTGGGCATGGTTATTCCCGGATCTTCTCTGGTGGTCATCTTCGGGCCTGTGTTCATTACGATCCTTGCTGCGAAGGGCGTCAATCCTGTTCTGGCCGCTGCAATGCTTCCCTGTATCTGTGGCGTTATGTGCGGCATCACGCCTCCGCTGGGACTGGGAATGTATGCCGGCATGAGCCTTGCATATTCAGACTTCGGCAAGACGTTCAGGAATAACCTGTGGTGGGTAGCCGCACAATTTATCATGGAGATCGTTGTCCTGATGGGGTGGCTGCCGATCCTGGGACTGTAAGGAGGGCGAGACGGTGAAAAAAGCATTGAAAAAAATATCGGATGTTTGTAAAATGATTTTTGGTTACGGCATCATGATCGTCCTTTTTGCAGGTGGTCTGACTTTCTTTGGATATATGATTGCGCTGATTGTTGGTGGCGAGACAGCGGCAAATATCTGCACGTGGCTTTATCAGTCTTTCATACCTGTAATCATCTACGCAAGTACAGTTCTTATTTTGTTCGGTTTGCTGGCTATGTATTTGGCCGGTGAGACGGCTCTGACACCCGGAAAGAAAAATATGAAGCATGAGGGAGAAAGATAAATAACACCGGCCGGTATGGAAGCTGGAGCAGAAGTGCCGGTCTGTCTTATTCTTCATCGCGCAATACTCGTGTCTTTAGACATGAGATACGCGCTCAAAGTGATGCTCGCCTTCATCGTGAATACAATCTCGCGATGAAGAATAAAGCCTCCGGCGGATTGCAGCCGCGCAAAGAGGAAGGTGCTTCGCACCTTGCGCGGCGCGGCAAGAACGCCGAGGCGTTCTTTAATATTAAAGTCATAGGCAAAAGGTTATGAACCTTATAGGTTGATATCTAAGAATTGAGGAGGATACGGTTTGAATAAGTCAGCAGAGTTCCTGAAGATGATTGACGGTGTATGGCAGGCACCGATACCGAATGAGGTGATGGCAAGAGCACGGAGAAGTCTTTTAGACTACCTTGCTGTGACCTGCGCCGGTGCGGAGTTCCAGAAAGATAAGCTGGAGAAATACTGGGAGTTTGCCGAGCCGGAGGAAGGTAAATTCAGAGCAATCGGTACAGGGAAGGATTTAGTTCTTAAAGAGGCTGTGTTCCTCAATGGACTGAACGGTCATGCTCTGGATTTTGACGATGGGACGAATTCTGGTATAATCCATCTGGGAAGCCCCATTTTCAGCCTCCTGCTTCCTTTGGCACAGCGGTACGGAAAGAGCGTGGATGAGGTTTTGAAAGCCGCAATTACCGGTTATGAGGCATCCTATACCATGGCTGTTTCTATTCAGCCGGGACATAAGGCCATGGGCTATCACGCGACGGGGACCTGCGGAACACTGGGCGCGACCATCGCAGCAAGCTATATGCTGGGATTTACCGACGAAGAACGCTTTCAGGCGTTTGCGAGTGCGTGTGTAGCAGCCTCCGGTATGCTGAAGGTGCTGGACGATGGCAGTGAACTGAAGCCTTACAATGTAGCAAAGACTGCGCTGTTATCCCTCACAGCCCTGCAGCTCGGTAAGGCCGGATTTAAGGGACATGCCGATCCTCTCGGCGGCCGTGGCTTCTTCAGGATGATGACCGGAAAAGAGGATGTGGAACTGAAGCCTGTGCTTCTCAACGGTACATACGCCATCATGAAGTCTTACACCAAACCGTATGCAAGCTGCAGATACACACATCCAGCGGTCGAAGCGGCGATTCATCTGAGAGAAAATGCCAAACCTGAGGATGTGGAAGAAATCGATATCCGCACGTATGATCTCGCAGTCTCCGGCCATGACCACACGGATATTCCGGGCAGTTACAGCGCCAAGATGAGCATTCCCTATGCAACGTCGGCCGGCTTGATCTATGGAAAAGCGGGACTTCAGGAATTTACCGAAGAGGCGGTCAAAGGGGAAGAGATAACAGCCTTAACGAAGAAGGTCAGGGTCTCTGCGGATGAAGAGCTCAGCCGTGTCTTCCCCGGAATTCAGGCGGCCATCGTGACAATCAAGACAAAAGATGGTGTATATACCGACCGTGTGGACTTCCCTAAGGGGGAGCCGGAGAATCCGCTGACAGATGAAGAATTCAGGAACCGTTATGACGGGCTGATGGAGTATGCCGGTGTGGACAAAGCCGTATGTGACGAAGTATTTCACACTGTATATAAAGAGAATTCAGCTGTTGATGAGCTGGTAAAGAAAATTTAAAAAAGGGAGCGATGTAATGAAAAGACCCGTAAACCTGATCCTTGGAACAATGACTTTCGGCGAATCTGTTTTCCAGCCGGATGTCGAAGAATTTGTGAATACATTCATGGATGCCGGATATGATGAGCTGGACACGGCCTATGTCTACAATGATGGGAACTGTGAGCGGTTTCTCGGAGAGGTGCTGCCGGGATTGAACAGACCTTTCAAGATCGCCACAAAGGTGAATCCCAGGATATCCGGTAAGCTGGATGCAGACGCTGCATATAAGCAGGTCAGCGAGTCTCTGGAGCGAATGAAGCTGAATTCTGTTGACACTGTGTTTCTGCATTTTCCGGATCCTGCAACGCCGGTTGAATCCGTGCTCTCTGCGATGGCCGACCTGCATGACCGGGGGAAATATACAGAGCTTGGTCTTTCCAACTTCCCCGCCTGGATGGTAACAGATGTGTGGCATATCTGTGATAAGCATGGGTGGGTGAAGCCCACGGTGTTCGAGGGTATATATAATCCGCTTACAAGGCGTGCAGAAGCAGAGCTGAACGCCTGCCTGAACCACTTCGGCATGCGTTTCTATGCCTATAATCCGATGTGCGGCGGTCTGCTGACCGGACGGTATGGAAAGTATGAAGACGCTCCCACTGACGGTCGGTTCACACATCGCCCCAACTATCAGGGCCGTTACTGGAAGAAGAGTTTCTTTGAAGGAGTCGAGATCATCAGGAGAGCGGCCCAGAAGCACGGGATCAGTTCTGTTGAGGCGACCTACCGCTGGCTCGCGTATCATTCCATGCTGAATGCAGAGCGTGGAGACGCGATTCTGATCGGCGCATCAAAGATGAGCCATCTGATCAGTAATATGGAAGCGGTCAAAGCAGGTCCGCTGCCGGAGGATGTTGTGGCGGCGTTTGATGAAGCCTGGAAGATCACGAAGGGTGACAGTCCGGAATACTTTACGCTATATAAAGGAAAGGGCTCTGTGGGAGGTGAGAAGAAGTAAGATGTTGGATCAAAAGAAGGTATTTGATTGTCTGGCACAGCACGGAGTATCTTATTTTGCAGGTGTGCCGGACAGCTATCTGAATGGTTTCTGCAATTATGCTTTGGCGCACTGCGGAGATCGAAATGTGATCACGGCAAATGAAGGAAATGCGGTGGCTCTTGCCGCAGGCCATTATCTGGCTACGAAAGAGATCCCGCTGGTCTATATGCAGAACAGCGGAGAGGGAAATACAGTCAATCCCATTGCAAGCCTCGCAGATAAAGATGTGTATGCCGTCCCTATGCTGCTGCTGATCGGCTGGCGCGGGCAGGGAAACACAGAGCCAAATCATCCGCAGCATAAGCTGCAGGGGGAGATCACTGCAGGACTTCTTGATCTGCTCCATATTCCGTATTCTGTTCTTGACGATGATGACTCTAAATTCGCAGATGCGGTCGAAAAGGCGGTGAAATACTGCAGGGAGGAGCGGGGCATATATGCTTTCATCGCACCGAAAGGCGTGATGGCTGATCCGGACAAGCCCAACAATGTGGATGACGTCTATCCCATGAGCCGGGAAGAAGCCATAGAGGTCATTCTCGATCAGATGCCGGAAAATACGATCTATTCCGCTACGACAGGCCGTGCCACGAGAGAGCTGTTCTTCCTGCGGGAGAAGCGGGGCGAAGGAAAAGAGCATGATTTCCTGAATGTCGGCTCCATGGGGCACGCATCCTCTGTAGCCCTCGGCATTGCACTGAGCAAGCCGGACAGACCGGTTGTTGCTCTGGACGGTGACTCGGCAGCTATCATGCATATGGGAGCGATGACGATGGTCTCCAAGGTTTCCGCACCTAATTTCCTGCATGTCATCCTTAACAACGGGGCACATGAGTCTGTAGGCGGACAGCCTTCTGCAGGGCATCTGCTGGACTGGACGAAGATTGCTGAGGCGTGTGGATATGCTACGATGCAGCACCCGGTGACGACCAAAGAAGAATTGATCGAGGCGATTGAGGAGCTGAAAAAGGTCGACCGGGCTGCGTTCATCGACTGCCGCATCCATAAGGGCCTGGCCCGTAAGCTGCCGCCGATTATTTTTGATCACAGAGAAGCGATCGACGCTCTGATCGATGAATTGAACGGGTAAGCCTGCCTGAACAAATGAAAAACTGCCCGGGCTGGTGAAGAGAACACATCAGGTTTTGTGTGCCACACTGTGGCAGAGGTGAAATACATCTGGTCTAATGTGCCACGCTGTGGCAGAGAAGAAAATACATCTGGTTTAATGTGCCACACTGTGGCAGAAAGGAATTATTGGAAATGAACAGCATGGAAAAAACAAGGGAATTTCTGAAGTCTATCGGTCTTCCGGGAGGAGATGCCTATGACCTGCCGACATCTGAGAAGAGATTCAAGGATGGCGGCCAGTATCGCTTTGAAGTTCCGGGAATTCAGGGACCGAAGGTCATGCAGGCTTTGCTTGAGGCGATGGATGGATATGGTCTGTATCTGCATCGCGTCACACAGACACAGGGAATCATGCGTCTGACGGATCAGGAAATTGCGAAAATGGTCGAGCTGGCCCATAAGTGGGAGACGGATCTGATTCTCGCAATCGGACCGCGTGCCACGACAGATACATCTGCTTCTGTCCATACGGAAGAAGGTGTGCGTATGGGGTATCGTCTCCGCGGCCAGGAGCAGGTCGTTCGCGCGATCGAGGATGTGAAAAGAGCTGCACGTCTGGGCTGCCGTGGATTCCTCGTATATGATGAAGGCTGTTTATGGGCGCTGAACGAGATGCGCAAGGCAGGAGAGATTCCGGAAGACTGCCATTTTAAGGTATCTGCGCATGCCGGCCACGGAAATCCGTGCTCCGCGAAGGTTCTGGAGAGCATTGGTGCGGATTCTATTAATCCGGTACGCGATATTCAGCTTCAGATGCTTGCCGCAATGCGTCAGGCTGTGGATTGCCCGATTGATATTCATACAGAAAACCCGAAGTCTACAGGTGGATTTATTCGCCATTATGAAGTACCGGAAATGATCCGTATCGCAGCTCCTATTTACCTTAAGACAGGTGGATCTGTGGCGGCTACACACAGTTGGGACAGCACTGAGGACGACGCCAGAAAGCGCGCTAAGCAGTGCAGCCTTGTCAAGCGCATGATCGACGAGTATTACCCGGAGGCTGTCTGGAGCCCGAAGGGCAGTCTTGTGTGAATGTCAAATATCGAAACACGGGCAGACGGAGCAGTGGAGGCGTCTGCCTGACTTATTAAACTGTGACAGACATGAGAGTCTGACAGAGAAGAAAGGAAGCTGATATCTTATGAGACACCATATGTATAACCCGGATTTCAAATTTGTGGTTGAGCCTGAACATTTCGACAAGTATACGGACCGTGAACTCCTGCAGTATTGCCTGGGCGCAACGATGTACATGCCCGGTTTCAAGGATTTTACTCCGAAGATCCTGGAGCATGCCATGCCCGGCCTGACCACCATGGTGCTGTGCTTTGAGGATGCATGCCCCGAGGAGAGAGTTCCGGAGGCAATGGAAAATGTTCATCATCTGCTTGCAACGGTCACAGAGGCGGTGGACAGCGGAAAGCTGAATCCGGATTATGTCCCGCTGATTTTTGTCCGTATCCGCAACCTTGAGCAGTTCAAAGAGTTCGGCGACAAGCTGACCAAGCAGGAGGTCCGCTCTCTCTGCGGCGTCAATTTCCCGAAGTTCAACGCGGAAAATGGCTATGAGTATTATGCGTATCTGCGTGACCTCAACAATCGTTTCGGTGAGATCATCTACGGTATGCCGATTATTGAGGATCCGGAGGTCGCGTATAAAGAGAGCCGTATTTCTCAGCTGATGGGCATCAAGAAGATTCTTGATAAGTATAAGGATCTGGTACTGCAGGTCCGTGTCGGCGGTACTGACTTCAGCTCTGTATTTGGAGTGAGAAGAGGCGTAGATTACTCATTATATGACATTATGACAGTTCGTGAGTGCCTGTCTGATATTATCAACGTCTGTGGCCGCAACAATGACTATGTGATTTCCGGTCCTGTCTGGGAGTATTTCCGTGCACCGAAGGAGCTTATGTTCGAGGAACTGCAGCATTACGGAATCGAGGATTATCTGATGCGTCGCCAGCCGCTGGTCAACGGTGAGATCGATGGTCTTCTGCGCGAGGTCCTTCTGGATAAGGCTAACGGTTTTGTCGGCCGTACGGTCATTCATCCCACACACGTCAAGTTCGTCAATGCTCTGATGGCGGTGACGAAGGAGGAGTATGACGATGCCTGCCAGATTCTCGGAACCGGCGGCGGTGTCATCAAGGGCTCCGGCGGAAATAAGATGAACGAGATCAAGCCCCATACGAACTGGGCGAAGAAGGTTTATTACCGGGCGAGAGCATTTGGTGTTGTAAAGAACGAGAGCGGCTATGTGAAGCTGTTCGCGGTAAATGATTGAAATGTTTGATAAGTGAACTCTTTAATGCTGCCTTTTCAGGCTGTTTGGTTTTTTATTTTTCCCATGGAGAACCAAGAGATGGATACCTGAAATGGCAGCAGGGTGGAACATTCTTTTTTGATTGTCAAGAAGCAATTCGGTTATGCCAAGGTTGCTTATCGCGGTATAGCCAAGAACATGAACCGGTTTCACATCCTGTTTGCCAGTGCGAATCTCGTAAAGTGCTCCCGCGCAGGAAGAACAACGGAATTTTGTATGGTGTAGTGCGCCCATTTTTGGCAAACGCCACCGTAAAGACGATGTTTTCTGCAAGAAACAATCTGCATTTCAGCCCAGTTCCGGGCATCAAACAAAGAAAGTAACTGAAAAAATCACAAATGCTGATGTGGTGGCAGAATGGCGCTTTTAATCAGCGTCTCCTTAACAGTGGGAGTGAAAATAGAACAAGAAAAATGAAATTGCTTAGAAAAATACTATACATAACGTTTTATCTTTTTGAAAAGATGCAAATTCCAGTGATGTTTTTTTATTCTTGGAAGTTCGGGCAACTGAAGCATCTGGAGAAAGAGGAACTGACCATCTGGATCAGATCCATGCAGAGAATGCTTAAGGATTATTGTCAGGCAGCTTACAACTTCAGAATACACCGGATGATCAATGCCTTCGCACTCACGAAGGTTGAGATCATCCGGCAACAAGAATTGCCAGACTATATTGAGCCTATTGTTGTTCTTTGCGTAAAGAATGAGATGGCAAGGATCAAGATGTTGGTTGAACACTATCGCCGGTTCGGTGTCAAGAGATTTGCTTTTTTGGATAATAATTCAGATGATGGTACGTTTGAATGGCTTCTGGAACAGGAGGATGTTGATCTATACAAGACAGAGCAGAAGTATGAAACCGTCGTCAAGGAAGGATGGATCAACCGTCTTATCAGCTATTACGGATTTGATAGATGGTATATCGTGACGGATTCCGATGAATTGATGGAGTGGATCGGCATGGAGAAACATCCTATTAGTGAAATGATCCGTTATGCGGCTGCTCATGGGATAAAACGTTTCAAAGGACTTACGTTGGATACTTATACGAACGGTGAAGCATTCGTAAGAACAGAGAACATTATGTATGACTATAGATTCGTTGATAGAGATTCGTACTTTATCAAGACCATATCGACTGGAACAACAACACTGGATCAGTTTTACGGTGGGCCGCGGAACAGGCTTATGGGGGTGACAGTGCCGCTTTCAAAATATCCGTTGGTCTATTTTGAAAAGGGTACAATAAGCGTTAGTGCACATTACTTTTATCCTATAGAGTTGAACAATGTCGATTCATGCTATGTTGCTATTCTTCATTATAAGTTTATTGACAAGGATCGGGAAGAATTCAAAAGGCGGGCTCAGAATAATTCTGGTTTCTCATCCAACGGAAGACACTACAAACAAATGCTTGAGCATCTTGATACATCTTTTTCCTTTATGTATGACGGAAGCATAGAAATCATGAGTTCATATGATCTATCGAATATAGCCTTAATTGAACGGATTCCCTTTGATAGTTATGAATAGTTGAAGAATCAACAACATAGATAATTGGGTATGTGGGGAAGAAGTTAGAAGAGATAAATTGAAAGGATATGAATATGGTACAATTAACCACACCGATTTCGGAAGAAGCGGCAGCTTCGCTACAGGTCGGTGATACCGTAGAGATCAGCGGTTATATTCTCTGTGGACGTGACGCTGTTCTTCCGAAGGTGCTGAAAATGATTGAAGACGGAACGGCTGGAGAGCTTGGAGTGAATCTCCACGGTCAGGTCATCTTCCACACGGCAGTCAGCCCTGCCGGGGTTGGACCGACATCAAGTAATAAGCTTGAGATCGAGAGCTGCATCGAACCTCTGAGTAGAGCGGGAATTAAGCTGCATCTTGGAAAAGGACAACTTAAAAAGGAGACGATAGATGCGCTGGACAGGAACAACGCAGTTTATGCAGTCATTCCTCCGGTCACTGCTCTCCTCGGCTCTAAAACATCTGAAGAAAAGGTAGTCGCTTTCCCGGAACTGGGGATGGAAGCACTCCATCTCATCAAGGTTGACAAGTATCCGGCCATCATCGGCGCGGCACATGGGAAGAGTATCTACACACGGGAGGATAAGGCATGAGCATAGTAGAAATAGTGCGAGACACTCTTGTGGAAGCCGGGTCTACATTCAGGGAGGATAAAAAACAGGCGTATAGAAACGCCATAGCAACAGAGCAGAACGAAAAGGCGAAGTGGGTACTGGAACAGGTGCTGGCTAACGCTGAGGCTGCGGAGAAAAATCACAGCCCTCTGTGCGATGACACTGGTATTCCACATCTGGTTCTGGAAGTCGGCCCAGATTGCGCCGTGACTGGAAGAATGCTTGATGAGATCAAACAGGGAGTTGTGGAAGGTCTGAGAAAGCTCCCCGGACGACCGATGGGCATCATGGGTGACGATAGCCACAGGATTGACCAGTCAGGCGGATTGAATCCTGATAGTGCTGGTGTTGAGCTCGCTCCGATTTTGATTAGACGCTGCGCTGATAACGTGATCAGATTGCATATCCTCATGTTCGGTGGCGGTCCGGCGATCCGAGCGAAAACCTATCGCGTCTTTCATAAGCATAACACGCAGGTTGTTTTGGATGAGATTGTCAAGTGGGCTACAGAAGGAGTTGCACAGCTTGGCTGCTCGCCGTGTACGCTGGCTGTTGGCGTGGGGCGTTCTCATTTCGAGGCCACAAGCATGATGCTCCAGGCGCAGGTCGATGGAAAGTATGATGTCCAGAGCGAGATGGAGCAGGAGATCACCAGAAGAGTGAATGAAGCAAACATCGGTCCTTTGGGCCTTGGTGGAAACACAAGTGTGATTGCCACATTCATGAAAGTTGGCCCTCAGAGGGCGAGTGGTGTGCGCATCGTCTGTGTCCGGCCGACATGCTGCTTTGAGCCAAGAATTGCTACCGTAGAATTGTAATACAGGTGGAAGTTTGAAAAAAGAGGTAGGCGGTTAGATATCGTAAAGAGGGCATAGCAAACAAACCCTCAAGGGGTCTTTGAAAAGCAAATATAGACACGACCTAATCAGGAAGCAGTGACGGGCAGATCGTC
>Ga0256406_1003753_pt1 | contig 18333 bp, 6 predicted proteins | sample RumenRJG_03DNA_FD_185986 | JGI IMG/M metagenome (GOLD analysis project Ga0256406, IMG submission 185986) | Bovine rumen microbial communities from Lethbridge, Alberta, Canada - RJG_03 | ecosystem: Host-associated > Mammals > Digestive system > Stomach > Rumen | place: Canada: Alberta | collected...
CTGTCAATTATCATATCGCTTGCAAGCTCATTCTCATCGGCAATCGTCTGTGTATCCATTTCGGGTGAATCCTGTCTGTCGTCATCATCGTCATCAATTGAGTCAAGGTCAATGGGATTGCCCTCATTGTCAAGAATTTTAATATCAAGAGCAAGAGACTGCAATTCCTTTACAAGCACCTTAAAGGATGCCGGTATTCTTGACTTGGGAACATTTTCGCCCTTAACAATTGCTTCGTATGTCTTGACACGTCCCACAATGTCATCGGATTTTACTGTAAGGATTTCCTGTAGTGTATAAGCTGCGCCGTATGCCTCAAGCGCCCAAACCTCCATTTCACCGAAACGCTGACCGCCGAACTGAGCCTTACCGCCCAGAGGCTGCTGAGTAACAAGTGAATACGGGCCTATTGAACGTGCGTGTATCTTATCGTCAACCAAGTGGTCGAGCTTTAAGTAATACATTATACCTACTGTAACCGGATTGTCAAACTTCTCGCCCGTTCTTCCGTCATACACTACCGATTTAAAGGACTTATCAAGTCCTGCAAACTCAAACGCATCTATTAGGTCATCATCTGTTGCGCCGTCAAAAACCGGTGTGGCAATTTTAAGGAATTTACCGTCCTCAAGCTTATCCTTTGCATCAAGAATTACTTTTTTGTATGCTTCATCAACCGTCATTGCTTCAAGCTCTTCTCTTGTTTTCAGGCTGAGAGCTCTGTATGCATAGCCAAGATGCATTTCAAGCACCTGACCGATATTCATACGTGACGGAACGCCCAGAGGATTAAGAACAATCTGAAGCGGAGTACCGTCCTCTAAAAACGGCATATCCTCCTGCGGCAGAACTCGGGATACAACACCCTTGTTACCGTGACGTCCTGCCATCTTATCGCCGACAGAAATCTTACGCTTCTGGGCAATGTAGCAGCGGACAACCTGATTTACACCGGCAGGAATTTCATCGCCGTTTTCTCTTGTAAATATCTTAACGTCTACTATTATACCATTTTCACCGTGAGGAACTCTTAAGGAGGTATCTCTAACCTCTCTTGCCTTTTCACCAAAGATGGCTCTTAACAGCCTTTCCTCAGCTGTAAGCTCTGTTTCGCCCTTAGGTGTTACCTTTCCCACAAGAATGTCGCCGGCATGAACCTCGGCACCTATTCTTACTATACCGGTTTCATCAAGATCCTTTAGGGCATCCTCCGAAACATTAGGTATATCTCTCGTTATTTCCTCCGCACCGAGCTTTGTATCTCTCGATTCACATTCATATTCCTCAATATGAATTGAAGTGAATACGTCATGCTTAACAAGCTCCTCGCTTATAAGAACAGCGTCCTCGTAGTTATAGCCCTCCCATGTCATAAAGCCGATGAGAATATTCTTACCCAAAGCAAGCTCACCGTTATCCATTGCAGGACCGTCTGCGATTATATCACCCTTTGATACCCTTTCGCCTGCCTCAACAATCGGATGCTGATTTATACAGGTGGATTGGTTTGAACGAGCAAATTTAATCAGCTTATGCTTATGCTTAATGCCTGTCTGCAAGCCCTTTATTACAATCTCGTCAGATGAAACCTTTTCAACAATACCGTCCTCCCTGGCAAGAACAGCCGAACCCGAATCGCGGGCAACCTTATACTCCATACCCGTACCGATAATAGGAGAGTCGGTAGTTAAAAGCGGAACTGCCTGACACTGCATGTTTGAACCCATGAGCGCACGGTTGGCATCATCGTTTTCAAGGAAGGGGATACAAGCTGTTACAACCGATACAAGCTGTCTCGGCGAAACGTCCATATAGTCAATTCTTGAGGGCGGAACCTCTAAGATTTCATCAAGATAACGTGCCGAAACACGTTTATCGAGAAAATGCCCTTCTTCATCAAGCGGCTCATTTGCCTGAGCTATGATGTACTGATCCTCAACATCTGCCGTCATATATACAATTTCATCCGTAACAACGCCGTTTTCCTTGTCAACCCTGCGGTACGGAGCTTCAATAAAGCCGTATTCGTTGATTCTCGCAAAGGTTGCAAGAGAAGTGATAAGACCGATGTTAGGGCCTTCAGGTGTTTCTATAGGACACATACGTCCGTAATGAGAGTAGTGAACGTCACGCACCTCAAAGCCGGCACGCTCTCTTGAAAGACCGCCGGGACCCAATGCGGAAATTCTTCTCTTATGTCTTAATTCTGCAAGAGGATTCGGCTGATCCATAAACTGCGACAGCTGTGAGGAGCCGAAAAACTCATTTATTGTTGCTATAATAGGTCTGATATTAATAAGCGTCTGCGGAGTAATAATTTCAAGATCCTGAATTGTCATTCTTTCACGGACTACTCTTTCCATTCTTGAAAGACCGATTCTGAACTGATTCTGCAAAAGCTCTCCGACGCTTCTTAATCTTCTGTTTCCCAAATGGTCAATATCGTCTATTGAACCGATATCATAGGCAAGATTTAATATATAGTTGATAGATGCGAAAATATCATCTATTGTAATATGCTTCGGGCTTAATTCGTCCATTCTGAGCTGAAGCTGTTCCTTTATTTCCGCCTCGTCGGTATAATTATCGAGTATATCCTTTAATACGGGATAATAAACCTTATCGGCACGAATGTCCGAAACATCAAAGCTGACAAATTCCTTTAACGGAACCATTTTATTGGAAAATACCTTTACAGGCTCCTCCTCAGTTGCAATCATTACCTCATTAATGCCCGCATTCTCAAAGGCAAGAGCAGTCTCTGCCGTAATACCGTCACCCTTTGCCGCAAGCAGCTCTCCCGTCAGCGGTGATACAACATCCTCCGCAAGCGTCTTTCCGACAATTCTCTTGGTAAAGGAAAGCTTTTTATTGAATTTGTATCTGCCGACTCTTGCAAGGTCATAACGCTTCGGATCAAAGAACATATTTGTAAGAAGTGATTCGGCACTTTCAACATTAAGCGGTTCACCCGGACGCAGACGCTTGTATATTTCAAGCAGCGCCTCTTCACGTGTTGTTGTGGGATCCTTTTCAAAGGTTGCCTTGAATCTCGGATCCTCGCCGAAAAATTCCTCAATTTGTGCATTGGTAACAAGCCCGAGCGCCCTGATAAGAACGGTAACGGGTACCTTTCTTGTTCTGTCTATACGAACAGAAAAAACATCGGCGGAATCGGTTTCATATTCAAGCCATGCACCTCTGTAGGGTATAACCGTTGAGGTATACAGCTTTTTACCTGTCTTGTCCCTTGTAAAATCATAATATATTCCCGGGGAACGAACCAGCTGACTGACAATAACACGTTCGGCACCGTTAATAATAAAGGTTCCCTGCTCTGTCATAAGCGGGAAATCACCCATAAATATTTCCTGCTCCTTTATTTCACCGGTTTCCGAATTTATAAGTCTAACGCTTACTCTGAGCGGAGCCGCATATTTTGCGTCCCTTTCCTTACATTCCTCAACGGAATACTTGGGATTATAGTCAAGCGTATAATCGAAAAATTCCAGAATCAACTGTCCCGAATGGTCGGTTATGGGAGAAATATCATGAAAAACCTCATGGAGCCCTTCCTCCAGAAACCACTTGTAGGAATTTTTCTGAACCTCAATAAGGTTCGGCATTTCAAGAACCTCATTGATTTTTGAGTAGCTGAGTCGAGTATTTTTGCCTACCTGTACCTCATGCAACATTCATTAATCACCTCATCTGAATTTTAAGTAAAACGCCTTATTTTACCGCAATAAAAGAGCTGCGGAAATAAAAAGCAATCTGACCTTGCCTCGTAATAATAAGCCGTAAAAAGCTTCTGTTAAAATCATGTTAAATTTTTTCGTTTACTATTGATTTTTTTCAAAAAATATGATATAATACTTTCCGAAATCCAACAGAGGACAATACACCCATATTATTACTATTATACAATATCTCATATTATCATAAATTCCGAGATATGTCAAGAGGGTTTTTGAAATTTTTTTAAATTTTTAATATGAAAGGTTTTTACGATGCCGAAATTTGTTATTAATCAGGAATATGTTCCTGTTTCATCATATTTTATCGAAAATTTTTTGAAGGATGCCAACGGCGTATTTCTTAAGGTGTATTTGTATGCGCTGAATCTTGCCGTAAAGGGTGTGGAAATTGACACTGTAACAATCGCCTCCGAGCTGAATCTGCTTGAAAGCGACGTTATTCAGGCGTTTACCTATTGGAAAAGCACCGGTATGATTGTGGAGGACAGCGGTGTTGTTGAATTTTGCGGCAAGCCTATGTCAATATTGGCCGATGAATCTCCGCTCTCCGGAGCTTCCGATGCGGTACCGGAAAACGATTCAGCGACAGGCAAGCGCTATGACAGCGTTGAGATTGCCGAAAAAATCTCAAAAAATCAAAGTCTTTCTGAGCTTGTTTTGCTTGCGCAGGAGCTTCTGTCAAAGCCGCTTACCCAAGCTGAGCTTGAAACAATGTATTGGTTCTTTGACGAGCTTCACTACTCCCCTGAGTCAATTCTTCTGATTCTTGACTACTGTATATCAAAGGGCAAGCGCAATTTTAAATATATAGAAAAGGTTGCCGTTGCCTGGCATGAACAAGGGCTTGTTACCGCAGAGCAGCTTGTTGAGCATATCGGCAAGGAGGAAAAAAGGAACAGCTATTTACACAGCCTGCAAAAGGGTATGGGAATTTCCGACAGAACACTCAGCAAAAAAGAAACGGAATACATTTCCAAATGGTACGACACCTATTCGATTCCCGAGGATATGATACTTCTTGCCTATGAATACTGTCTTATAAATACCTCCAAGCTATCCTTCCCTTATATGGACAAGATAATAGAACGCTGGCACAAGCAGGGTATTAAAACAAGAGCAGAGGCAGAGGCTGACAACAAAAAACACAAAGCACAGCCCGGCGGCTTTAATCCTTACGGCGATGAATTTAATCACACCGAGCTTGAAAAGCTGACAAGGAAATTTAATTAAATTTATTACCGATTGAAAAAAAATTTTTCAAATTCTACTAACGTGTGGGATGGATAATTTTATTCAAACCTATACATATATGATATTACAACAGAAAACACTATATAAACGGAGGAAAAAATATGTCAATACTTGATAAAAAAGGATTTATATGCGATATGGACGGCGTTATCTATCATGGTAATAACATTCTGCCCGGAGTGAAGGAGTTTGTGGAATGGTTGCAAACAGAAAATAAGAGCTTTTTGTTTCTGACAAATTCCAGCGAGCGTTCGCCCAGAGAATTAAGACAGAAGCTTTTACGTATGGGGCTTGACGTGGGCGAGGAGCATTTTTATACAAGCGCGCTTGCCACCGCCGCCTTTATTAAAAGCCAGAATCCCACCGCCACAGCATATATCATCGGTGAGGCAGGACTTATAAATGCTCTTTATGATGCAGGCATCACCATGAATGATGTTAATCCCGATTATGTAATTATGGGTGAAACAAGAAATTATAACTATGCAAGCATAGAAAAGGCAGTAGGACTTATCTTTAACGGAGCAAAGCTCATAGGAACAAACTCCGATCTTACCGGTCCTTCGGAAAAAGGCATTGTTCCTGCGTGCAGAGCCTTGATAGCTCCCATTGAGCTTACAACAGGCGTTGCCGCATATTATCTCGGAAAGCCAAATCCGCTGATGATGAAAACCGGCTTGAAAATGCTCGGTGTAAGCGTTGATGACGCTGTTATTGTCGGCGACAGAATGGATACCGATATTATTTCGGGTATTGAATCGGAAATAGAAACGGCTCTCGTTCTCTCAGGAGTTACCACTCCGGAAATAATGAAAAAATATCCCTACAGACCAAGATATATCTTTGCAGGTGTAGGAGAAATTGTAAACAACAACCCTATAATTCTGTAATTAAATATTAAATCAAATAAAAGAGGGCCTTAAAATTATGAATACACTTATTCTGAAAAACTGTCGTGTAAAAGAGAATCTGACCGACATTGTGATTGCTGACGGGAAAATAGTACAGGTAGGATGCTGTCCCGAAAACGGGACGGATATGGGAGGCAAAAAGCTCTATCCCGGTCTTTTTGATATTCATGCTCACGGTCTTTGCGGATATGACACTATGGACGGAGCCGAACAAATTGCGGAAATGTCATATGAGCTTGCAAAACGAGGTACTACCTCATGGCTGCCGACCACAATGACTGTGGATTTTGATAAAATAAAAAATACGGTAAATAACCTTCCTGTTACAAAAGGCTCCAATCTGCCCGGATTTCATCTGGAGGGACCATACATCTCAGAAAAATATAAAGGCGCTCAGAATAAAGAATACATCAAGGCCCCCAATCTTGCAGAATTTTTAAGTTTGAATAATATAAAAATGGTTACAATTGCACCCGAGCTTTCGGGAAGTGATGAATTTATTAAAAAATGCGGAAGTGTGGTATCAATAGGTCATACCGACTGTGATTATGACACAGCCTGCCGCGCTGTTGATTCGGGAGCAATGTGTCTTACGCATACCTTCAATGCCATGCCTCCCCTGCACCACAGAAATCCGGGGCCTATAGGCGCTGCAGCCGACAAGAATATTTTTGTTCAGGTAATATGCGACGGGTTGCATATTCACCCATCAGTCATCAGAATGCTTTACAGGCTTTTCGGCAAAGAAAGAATGATACTTATAAGCGATTCTATGAGAGCTGCCTGCCTGACTGACGGCAAATATGAATTTGGCGGTCAGACCATAACCGTCAAAAACAGCGTTGCTCGAACTGCTGAAGGAGCAATAGCCGGAAGCACCTCAACGCTTATTCAGTGTGTTAAAAAAGCAGTTGAATTCGGAATCTGTGAGGAGGACGCTTTTTATATGGCATCACGCACGCCTGCTGTTCTTATGGGAGAAAACAAAGGACTTATTGAAGCGGGCTTTGATGCAGATTTGATTTCCGTTAATGATGATTTGAGTATAGATAAGGTTATTATAAACGGAAGGTTTTTTGAATAAAAATATTGAATATAAAATGCTATGGGCTGCCGTACAGCAGATAAATGTTGTACGGCAGCCCTTTTGATATTATAATATCAGAAAAAATATATCCCACTTAACATCAATTGAAACTATTAATCATCAACAGCTTCATCTGTTGCCTTCTTGTAGATAGCGCAAACCTCATCGGACGGTGCTTTTGAAATAAGCGTTACAATAATTGCCGCAGCCGCACCGAACACAAAGCCGGGAAGAATTTCATATATACCCGTAGTACTGCTCAGCTTAATAAGCCATAAAATATCGGTAAGAGCGCCGACAACGATACCCGCAACTGCTCCGGAATATGTAAATCTCTTCCAGAATAAGGACAGAATAACTACCGGTCCAAAAGCAGCTCCGAACAAGCCCCATGCATTTTCAACCATATTCATTATTGCCTGTGCGCCCGATCCTTTACTGCTTGCAATAAAGTAAGCAACAACGGCAATTATCAAAACAACAGCTCTGCCAATCCAAAGCGTTTCCTTGTCTGAAGCATTTTTTCTGAACACAGGCTTATATATGTCACTTGTAAAGGAAGAGGACGCGACAAGCAGCTGTGAATCGGCGGTTGACATTGATGCGGCAATTATCGCCGCAAGCAGTAAGCCTGCGATAAAGCCCGGGAATAACATTCTTGCAAGTGTAATAAACACCAGCTTCTGATTGCCTGTTGTTAAAAGCTCCTCTGCAACAAGCATTCTTCCCAGATATGCAATTGCAATTGCTGCAAAAAGTGAAATAATAACCCAGATTATTGCAACTGTTGCAGACTTTTTAACCATACTCGGCTTTTCAATCGACATAAAACGCACAAGAATATGCGGCATACCAAAATAACCGAGCCCCCACGCAAGACCTGATATTATTTCCTGCGGCGTTGCATGAAATACATTTGCAGTAAAGGCATATTCCGTACCTTCATATGTATATATTTGCTGTAATGCGGCAGGGTCAAGTGATTTTGTACATACTATTACAATCGGTACTGCCATAAGTGCAATTAACATCATTATTCCCTGAAAAAAGTCTGTCCAGCATACAGCCTTGAAGCCTCCAAGAAATGTGTATGCAAGAATAATCAGCGCAAAAATTATCATTGCAGCCTGTTCATCGAGAGCCGGGAACAGTGTTGTAAACACCGTTGTGCCTGCAACGAAGCTTGAAGCAACGTATACCGTAAAGCTGATAAGGAATACAATCGCACAGATTATCTTCAACGCAGGATTCGCCGTTGCAAATCTGTTGGAAAGATACTGCGGAAGGGTTATAGAATCATTTGCTGCCTTTGAAAACTTTCTGAGTCGCTTGGCTATAAAAATCCAATTTAACGCAGTTCCAATGGCAAGACCAATTCCAATCCACGCCTGCCCAAGACCGAAGGCAAGAATACTGCCCGGCAGACCCATAAGAAGCCACGCACTCATATCCGACGCTTGAGCGCTCATTGCCGTAACCCACGGTCCCATTCTTCTTCCGCCTAAAAAATAATCCTTTTCACTGCTGCTCTTTGACTTTGCGAAAAAGTATATACCTATACCCAAAACAAGCACAAAGTACAGAACAAAAGCTACTACCTCTGACATAATTAAAAACTCCTAACATAAAAATATTTGACTGCCACAGGGTTCCCGAGGCTGTCATTTGATTAATTCTACGGTATTATATCACAAACAAAACAAGAACGCAATACAGAATAAAGTATAGACTGTATTCTGTACTAATTTGGAATTTATTATTAAATTATCTTATTTTAAGGATATTTTTTACAAGAATATATATAAAACAAATATTAAACTTTAAATATTACTTACTTTTTTTATTATCATTTTCAGGCAAAATATACCCAAAAGCTGCGCTTATCATACAAAATCCGCATCATTTTACACTTAGCTGTAAAAATCTTATTACAAATTATTTTATAAACATTTATGGCACCGTTATTCACATTTGAATAAGTTTATCATATTCTATATTAAGGGTTTGATTTATAATTATAAAAATCCCTGAAAATTATCAGAAAGGAAGTATTTTAATGAGTGAAAGAAACAATTATACCGCAATAAACGGTGATAAAATCAATTGCTGCAATGACAGAGAGGTGAAGGAAGCGGTATGTATACATACAGATAAAGTTTTCGATAGCTGCAGAGAATTAGACCGTCTAAGCTATATACCCTCCAAAACTCCGCCCCCGTGCGGAGTTTTCTCTCTCAAACCCCACAATCTCTCAAATACTTTACCACCTTTCGTGCGAGCCAATAAGCATTAACATCATCTTCCAATTTTTTCAGCCATAAATCGGAATCAGACACAATCCCCCTATGAGCCAGCTCCCACACGATATCATTTACCTCTGTCAATTCTTTCATGTTTTCATCATCTCCCTTCAAAAATCTTTTCACGCATATAAGCCCCTTATTTTTAAGCTTAGCTGTAGAGGCTGTGTTTTGCCTTTGCCTGCAATAAGCGTCCATATTCTTAACAGTCCCTCCGACACCTGAGCCATGACCGAAAATCCTCCCGTCCCCGATATACATTTCCACGTGACCGACGCCCTCGGTTCTTGAATTATCGCTGCCTCTGAAGTAGAGCAAATCGCCCTTTTTCATTTTGCTTTCATCCGGAACACCGTTTACAATAGCAAGGTTAACCCTTTCCCCCACCTTAGAATTAATCTGTGCCTCGGTATTTGCTCCAATATCAATCCCGAACAGCTTTTTATACCAATACCACACCGTACCGGAGCAGTCCCCGTAGCCGCTCTCAATCCTCGTTCTTTTATTCACGTCCTGCGAATACTGATTTTTCTTTTCTCTTGTCAAAGCCCTGCTTACCAATAATTCTCTTTTTTCGTTTGTGTTCATTTTGCATTCTTCCTTTCTTCAACATATTTTTTGTAATTTACTTTCTGTGACCTTGCCCACTTGTTATTATCATTCGACTTGTACTCGATACCGAACAAATACGCCTTTTCCTCGTCCGTAATATCCATGCTGTCAATAATAGCAATAACCTTATCCTGCTTAGACTTTCCTTTTATAATCTGTCCGTTTTCATCTCTTTCACTGTCGGTTCCCTTAATGCTCTTTAATCTGCTGTATTCCAAGCTCAGCTTAATATCATAACCCAGCTCTTTGGTTATAACAGTTTCAGTCGAATAAACCTTACTGCCGTATTTGTTATACAGCTTAATAAATTCAGTAGTATCAACTCCGATAGTTTCCTGTGACTTCTTAGCCTCGTTTATCCATTCGGTGTCAATTACGTACTCGCCGTCCGAAGCCTCCTCAAGAGAAACATCTTCCGCATACTGATAAATCTTGTTATAAATATCATTCATTTCCTTATTTCCAAGACCGGACGTGTCAAGCTGATTTTCAAGCTCGTCAACAGTCTGACCTCTCTTTTCGGAAAATTCCTTATATTCCTTTGTGCCAAGCTCGTCCGGAGTATACTTACCTCTTGCGATTTTGTCAAAGAATGCTATTTGCTTGTCTGTCATACCGCTTGTAAACGAAGTAATCTCCTCATACATTTTCTTATACGGCTTTCCGCTCTCTATAATATCAATGCCATTTTTCAAATCCTCCTCGCTGACCTCTGCCTTTTCCGCTTTTTCTAAATACTTTTCGTACATCTCATAGTCAACACCCTTTTTAACTCCGGCAGCTGCGCCCAAAGAGCTTTCAATATTAAATTTTTCGTCCTTTTGCGAAAGACTTCTCATAGCACTTTCCAAATCGGAAGCCTTTACGCCGTCATCTACCAAGTCAAATAGAATTGTTTCGTAGTTGTCATACTCACCGTTTTTAAAAGCATTGTATAACAGAGCCTTAGCCTCTTTTGTCGGCTTATATACAAATTCACCCGTTTCCTCGTCCTTAGTCCGCTCAACAATCGCACCGCTCAACTTTTCCATTACATATTTCTGCATTGTCTTGTTATCATGGTATATTACCTTAGTAACCCAATACGTTAAGGAATTTGCAATGTTTTCATAGTTTTTCAAAGCCACTCCGGCATAGGTTGAAGCCTTAACCAAATTGTAGTTAACCTCCTCCACAATCTCTTTCCACGTTCCGGCTTCTGACCTTATTGCTTTTTGAATTAAGCGTGTTGTGTTGATAAGTGCTTCAGCCGCATCGGTAATAGCCTGCACCGAAATCATATTTGGTGCGTAATACTTCATTTCATCATTTGCCATAGCCGATATCAGGTCAATTATATCACTTGTAAAAGGAACCTGTGTTACCGTATTTAAAACTATGTCCTTTCCCAATTCCATAAAATAGCTTGCTAATGTTATATTTCCCTCCTCGTCCTCATATTTCTTTCTTCCGGCTCTTCCGCCAAAAGCTATCTTTGCAACAGAAACAAATACATTAAATGCAATATTCGCCACAAGCTGACTTGCCAAAACTCTTACCGCATACTGCTTTGCTTCCTTAAGCCTTTTTTCCGCATCTTGCTGTGCCTCTGTTCCGGCAACTCTGTCTAACTGCCTTTTCTTTGCCTGTACGTTTCCGATTGCGTCATATATCAGATTGACATTTTTCAAAGGCTCTCCGGTAAAAGGCATTGCAAACCTTGTAAAGCTGTCCGACCTTAACACCTCCGGTCTTTCCATAATACCGCTGTTTGGCTGTGTTTCCTGCATTACTTTTTCATAAATCTTTCCCACCGCTCTGTAATATTCATCAGTCCCTATCTTTAAATCGGGATTGTGCTGTCTTATGTAATATTCAGACGCTTTCCATAGTTTTCTTGTGATAATAGCGTCACTGGCCATTAACCAATCAGAAAGCTTTGACAGCTTTCCGCCGCTCTCATATGCATCTGCAACAGTCGGATCATATCCGCCCTTTGTTCTGTTCCACTGCACCGCTGTGTATTTTGATATCAATTCAAGGTCAACCTTTCCAAAGTCCGTTAAGGCTTTTAATAACGGCTCCCACCCCAATACAGCCGCAGCTGAGGGATATGATGCGACCTGATTGACTGCCACCGGCAAATTCTTACTTAACACCGCCTTAATGTATTTGCTGTGTCTTTTGTTAAACCACTTTGTTACTTTAGATGTCTTTTCATTGCTGCCTTCTTCGATGTCGGTAATAAAACCTTCTACATAGTCAACCGCATTTTGCCCCCATACTCTTTGAACTGTGTCCTTAACCGATGCCTCAAAATTATTCGTGGGAACTTCTTTCATTATGGCATTGCCGTTTTCATCATATTTAATGTTGTTATACTTATCTCGTTCCGGTACCTGCACATAATCGCCATGTGACATTGTATTCCACAGCTTTTTAAAATTTCTCAAAGGTTTAGCATATGCTATATATCGTTTGTTATTCCGAATTGCCCTTGACACCACATCAGGTACCGCCATTAATAATAGCGGATTTTTTGCATTGGTTAAACGCTCTTTCAGACTCCCCATATTTTCTACGGTTTTATCGTAAGCTATGCTGTCAAACTCCTTTACTAAAAATGCCGAATCGGTATTCATTGGGAAATAGAATCCCACTCTTGCCCTGTCAACTCCGTCAAGCTCCTGAGATACGGCATTAATTTCCTGTTTGGCAATTTCATTAAAATATGTTTCTACCATTTTCATATATGCCTTGTCCTGATCTGTAAGCGTCTCGGTTATCTTTTTTATCTCGGGTGCAACCATTTTTACTACAAATCCTCTGTCAAAAGCCTCCTTATATTTGCCTCTCTTGTATAACTCCTCGTCCGCAATTCTCACTCCGCCCTCTGTCATATGCAATAAAGAGCTGTTATTTTTTGCAAGCTGCGCCAATGAGATAATCATAGCCGGATTTAATCTTACCGTCTTTTCTCCGGTTTCCTTGCCGAATTTGTCATACTGCTTTACATTAAATACCTTAAAATCCTCCTTTAGGTGCTTCATGAATTTTTTATCGGTGTTATATTTTTCAAATAGCTTATTTGCCCTCATTTCGTGGTACATTTCCACAAGTTCCGCATCTCGCAAGTCTCTTGTAGTCTGATACAGTGCATCATTATCATTATACCCTGTTATCCTATGTATTGCATTTACCGGATTTATTAGCCCTGTGATAATGCTATCCTTAATATGTCCCAAGCCATATGCGGCAGCACCACCCGAATTTTTTATATTTTCAATGGTATTCATGCCCTTTTCATACACATTGCCCTTTTTGCCGATTTCAACATCAGCAATCTCAATATGCTTTGCAATATTTTGAAGAGCTTCGGTCAAGGCAATAACTCTTTTAATGTCCATTTCACCTATTTTTTCGTCTTCAAGTCTTGCCAAATCAAGCTCAATTCTCGGATTTGGTACAAAATTAATACGTTTTGCAGCTTCCTGATACCATGCACTTAAGCTTTCAAGTTTTCTCACTGTGCTGTCCGTCATACTTACCGAAATGGTATCAACATGACCGATAAGCTCATTGATAAGTGCTTGATTTGCCTGCGTAGTTTTGCCGTTTTTCGCTATCCGCTTCATTCTTCTTGACAACGTTAACAGCTTCTGTCTTGCGCTCATTTCCTCTTTTTTTCTTGCATTGTCCGCTCTCTTTTTCCTCTGTTCAGCCTTAAACGCTTCAATTTTCTGATTATACCTTTCCCGGCTTGATTTTATTGCCTCATCTCTCTCAGCGTTGGCAGCCTCAATCTGCTTTTGCGCTTCGTCAAAATATTTGTCTGCCTGTGTCCTCTCCCCACTCAAAGCCAACAGCTCCAAATCAATAGTTTCACTTATTCCCTCAATAGCCCCGTCCATATCGGAGTTATAAGGATTTTCGTAAAAATCACTCATTGATTTCAAAAGGTCTGTAATGTAAATAAGCTGATCAGCCCCCGTCACAATTTCCTCCGGAAACAGCTCGCCGAACCGTCCGCCCAATTCATTATACAAAACATCAATCGGAGTACCGCTCGACAGGCTCATTCTTACCGTACCTAAATTTCTCTTTTTAAACTCGGTATATCCGTTTTTCCCGTTAAGGTCATTTACCCAGCTTTCGTCAACCTTTACGGTAACACCTTTCAGACTGTCCTTTATACTTCTGTATTCCCGGTAGAGGCTGTCATTTTTCTGTCGTGTATTGTTTGCAATATCACCGGCGATAAAATCTATTCTTTCTTTATATTGATTATACAGCTCGTTTGCCCTCTCCGTGTTACCCTTGCCGGAGGTTGCAATACATTTTGACAATAACCCCTGTGCCTGTTTAATATCATCAGCAAGGTTTCTGTTTCCCGTATAGCCCTTTGCCACACGGTTTACAATCTTCTTAATGTTAACGCTGCTCGGTGCGTACTGATTGGGCGACCTTAACATTTGCCCCTTGTAATGGTCTTTCAGCTCCTTTAGCTTCTCGTTCTCCTTTTTCAGCTTTTCATTTTCCCGAATAACCTCATTCAAATCCCCGGAAGAATATCGTATATCAGGATTGCTCTTGTCAAACGTTCCTACATTATCGGTTGCGGATTTTATTTGATTGGAATCAAACGCCACATACACATTTACCGGTTTATTACTAACATTTAAATTGTTACCGCCGTTATCTGTAATGTTTTTAAAAATAACACCGTCAAACCCCTCGCTTTTCGCATATTCCGCTGCTTCTCTTGTAGTTCCGTGCCGCCACAAACCGTTTTTATAAAACCTTTTCATATCTTCGGGAATTACCTCATAGTAGGTAATATCGTTCCAATTACTGCCGTTACATTCAACGATATACGGATTTTTCATATTGAGATGTACAGCATATATACCCATTTTGTTTTTTTTCGACAAAATGTCTTTTGCTGTATCGATGTCATAAATATAATATGAATATCCGTCTAAGCTCTCACCGACAATAACATTTGCTCCGCCGTTTTTTTCAATCTCATTAACAAGCCGTACATTCTTTTCCAATTCTGCAAACTGCTTTGCGTACTTGCTGTCACTAAAAACCGATGAGTGGTGCAGAAGCATATAAAGCGGTGTTGATATACTGCCGTAATCCAAATTATTCAATTTTTCTTCAAGCTTTTCTGCTGTCTTTTTTATGTTTTCTTTTTCATTATCAAAATTGTAACCCTCGATATAATCCATAAGAGCATATGCGTTATGATCTATGCTTGCATTGATTTTATCAAATGCAGATTTATCTATGTAAGAGTATTTTTGTTCCATAAACTCATCATCGGAGCTTTTGATACTGTTCAAAGCTTCGGCTATTTCATAAGGCGATTTATCACTGTAATCTACATTATTGAAATCTTGCAGCTTTACAATTCCTTCTTTGCCGGAGTATGTCGAAGCAATATCTTTATCATCTGTAAAGAACAAGGTGGAATTATCATCGGATTTTGCGGTATCGAAAACAGAAAAGCCGAACTCTTTCGTCCCATGATACACAACCTTAGGCGTTCCGTCCTCATTTACAACCTTGCTTGTCTCTTTCGGCTGAAAATTTTTATCATTTTGCTTGACAATTTTGAATAATTGTGATACAGTATTTATAGAAACAGTATCAGACCTTGGTGTGGAGGCAGATGATATTTCATTTGTCGCGCGCCCGTCGGCTGTTTCTATTTTTATACTCTGCAAATGATATGCCTTTCTCTCTATATTGTTTGACGGATTTAAAAATTCTTCTATAGATACTTTAGCTATATAATCAGCATTATTATATTTTAAAGGACAATATAGCTTGTGCATAAAAGCAGTATTTTCAGATTTTTTATTTGAACTCTTTGTAGACACCTCTGTATCAAGTAATACAGCATTATCAAGAATATCTTTAATAGCAGTTAATGCTTTTACCGAAATTTTTTCTCCTCTTGCGTAATGCCTTGTTTCGGCATTTAAAGTTGTTCCCGCGTGAATAGTCCATTTGGTATCTGATACATAATAATCACCATTTTTTAATATTGCGTCCGACAAGTCTATTGTTTCTACATTAACTGTTTTTACCGGAGTATTATCATTCGCTCTCCAATCCCCAAACCAAGCTCTAAAGAATGGTGATTTTACTCCCATTTCCTTAAAATACTTTTTTGCAAACGCTTCTGTTGTCTTAATATCATCACTTGTGAAATCATTAATACTTTTCTGCCCTATGCTTTGTATTGCTTTAATATCTTCTTCGCTAATAGATATTTTACCCTCTGAAGCCTCATTTTCCCGAATTACCTCATTCAAATCCCCCGTAGAATATTTTTCCGAATTATTTTGCTTTGAAGTATTGACTTCCGATTTCGTTTGTGGTATACTGTTGCCAGATACAGTTCCCGTGGCCTTTGAGCCTATTACGGACTTTGTGCCGATGGGGAGCTGTATCTTATTTATTACCCCAATATTATATGCTTCTCTTCCGTTTTGATTTATTGCAACAGATAACAACAGTTCGTAATAATCTCCGTTCAAATCCATAAAGTATGCTTTTCTATAATCAAAGCCTCCGGAACCGAATGTACGTTGTTTTTTATTAGGTTTTGTGCTAACATATTTTGATGTCTGTACAATTTCGTCAATCACTCCAGCTGCATTTCCTTTTACCGCATAAAATGTTGTACTAATTGGTTTCCCTTCTTTGGTACCGTTTCTATATCCAAGTTTCCACGCTGTTCTCCCTGTAATTTTTATATCATCACCATTACTCATAGGGATAACAACATCAGTACCTTGTCTTACCTTTTTATTGACGTAATCGATTATCTGTTGCTCCCACTTATTCGGATCGTTTCCGCTTGTAACCTGTTCATCAGCCTGCACATACTTCATACCGTTAGAAAGAGTAACAATACTATACTTAACCTCCCCCTCTCTCTTAACATCATTCCCAACCTTACTGTCAGCCTTTTTAACCGACCTCTTAGCCTCCTCGCAAGCCTTTTCCCAAACTCTTGCAATCCTTTCCGCCTCTGAATACTTTTTTATACCCAGAACGTCCAAAATATCCCTTGCCATTCCCCTAATCTTTTCGGCAAGCGTGAGGTCGTGCATAGCGGTATCGAGGGCGAATTTCTCATTTCCGATATAGTCTGCCGCAATCTCGTCAATGGCGGTATCCATATCAACGTCCTTTTTTAAAACCGCATTTTCCGCAGCGGTTATCTCTGCGCTGTTCTGCCGCTGAACATAATCATATATACGCTCACGCAAATTAACATACTGCTTTGGCGCAAGCGTTTCAATCCTGTGCAAAAGCTCATGACCTAAAATAAACCTCTCTGCAGCTTCGGGGCTTTTAAAGTTGTCAACAGCCTTTTTGGAAATCTTGATTTCCCCCTGTGAATACAGTCCGTTAACCTCGTTTCCCCTGCTGTTTACAACAGTGTCCTGTATCTCGATTGTTACCCCGAATTTCTTTCCCAGCTCGTCAAGCCTTTCTATATCCTCTCTGCCCTCTGTGTTGTGGTTTAATATCAGACCGCCGTCCCTTATTACCGCTCTGTTTGCCTCTGTATACTTTGCGTCAATTGCCGCTGCTCTGTCAGCCTGCCCTGCCTTAAACGCAGCCCTTCTCGTTCCCAAAGTCAGCCTGTCTGAAAATCTGCTGTTTACCTCTGAAATCTTTCCCCCGGTAAAGCCTTTGGTGTAAAAGGCATTAAAATCCCTCAAAAATACCGCCTTGTTTCCGTTGTACCCTGCCGTATATTCAAGCTCAATCCTTTCGTGATACGCTCTCCTGCCCTCTTTTCCTATCCCGTCGGTAATGGTCTTTACCATATTTCTGTCATTCTCGTTGCTTGTGTTAACCTTTATGGGCGGAACATAGTCGCTTTTTTTCGTTTCATTACGGAAATTTTCATTTTCCCCCTTGACTTTTCCCTCCGTCTGTGTTACACTATCTTCAGAAATAGGAGTACTCTTAATCACATGCACCGCGTTGTTTTCAACCGACATGTCAGAGGCTCCTATTTTTGAATTATTCTCGGTGTTCTCGCTATCCGGAGTTTTAAAATACCCCCGTTCATTAAGTATTTCCATAACGTCCGCCACTCTTGCGTCATTATGCAGCCGCTCGCTTGTTTTGCCGGTGTCCTTAAAATTCTCAATAGCCTTTGCCGCCTTGTCCGGTTCCGGCACTCCCAATATGTCAAGTGCCGTTGCCACCTCAACGGGACCGACCTTGTCCCCACTCAGCACGTTTGCCGCCTGTTCGGCTGCCATTTTCTTGTCAAATTCCTTTCGTTCCTCCTCGCTCATGCTGTTGTATTGGTTAGCAAGCTCCAGCTGCTTGTTATAGTTTTTAACTCCTCCGGCACTTATAACTCCCGGCAAGGTTGTCCCTGCACTCATCATTCC
>Ga0256406_1003755_pt1 | contig 18315 bp, 13 predicted proteins | sample RumenRJG_03DNA_FD_185986 | JGI IMG/M metagenome (GOLD analysis project Ga0256406, IMG submission 185986) | Bovine rumen microbial communities from Lethbridge, Alberta, Canada - RJG_03 | ecosystem: Host-associated > Mammals > Digestive system > Stomach > Rumen | place: Canada: Alberta | collected...
CGGGCTTGCTACAATGGTCAGGATAATGCTCATGTACTATATTGACGTTCATGGATTCTTGGAACACCCGGAAAAGGATTGGGAGGAAGCATTGGAGAAAGCTTTGGAAGCCCCTCCTGAAAGTTAAAAAAATGAAGGAGGGGCTTGTCGCATAATGCTTAGAGCGGGATTCCTTTAAACCAAAGGGATTCCATAAGTCGTTATATCTATTTAGCGGACACCAATAATTTAATATGAGAACAACCGTATTAGCTTTTTCAGCCCTGCTTTGCATGGGCAGCCTGAGCGCCTCGGCACAGGCCGACATGAAGATTGGCGGAACCATCAGAGCCAAGTATGAATATCAGACCAACGAGAAGGAGGGACGCTTCCAGGTAAGAAACGCCCGTATCAACGTAAACGGCAACATAAACAGCTATGTGTCGTACAAGGCAGAAATTGACTTGTGTGACGAGGGAGAGATAAAGATGCTTGATGCCTATACACGCATTTCACCGTGGAAGACACTGCAGCTCACCATTGGTCAGGAGCGCGTGCCCTTCACCATCGACGCTCACCGCTCGCCCAACGAGCAGTACTTTGCCAACCGCTCGTTTATTGCCAAGCAGGTGGGCAATGTGCGTGACGTGGGTGCCGAGCTGCAATACACCTTCAACGTGGGATTCCCTATCCGACTGAGGGCCGGACTATTTAATGGCTCCGGACTTACCAACCAGAAGGACTACTGGACCAACAGCATTAACTTCTCTACCAAAGCCGAGCTGATGCTGCCCTGCAATCTAAACGTGGAGCTGAGTGCGCAGAAGGTGAAACCCGACCATATCGGAGTAATGATGTACGACGCCGGATTAACTTTCCATCGCCGCGGTTTTATTGCCGAGGCAGAGTACTTGTACAAGCATTACGACAACGATGCCTTCAAGGCTGTGCACGCCTTCGACGGCTTCGTGAGCTACGACATACCCACCAACGGCAAACTCATTAAGAAGGTGTCGCCCCTGGCACGTTATGACTTCATGACCGACCACAGTGATGGCAAGCGCTATCTTGACGGCAAGCTCAATGAGGCCGGAACACTGATTGTAAACGATTATAAGCGCTCACGTGTAACGGGCGGTGTAACCCTGAGCCTCGACAAGCCGTTCATCTCTGACATCAGGATAAACTACGAAAAGTATTTCTACGACCACACCAGTCTGGCAAAGGTGTCAGAGCGCGATAAATTCGTGGTGGAATTCGTTACACACTTCTAAATACAAAGAAAGGCAGCCACAATATGGTTGCCTTTCTTTTATTGCATAATCTGCACCCTTTATTTGGTTCCGTAGAAATCGAACCAAGTGGCATGACTGAGATACTTGGTCAATGTGCCGTCGATGTAGATGCCACCCTCGATGATTTGCATTGTGAGCGTGCTGTTGGCTGGGGTGTAAGCGCCAAACGAGAAGGTGTTGCCAATATAGAAGGCTATCTGCACCTTGTGAGCTTCACCACCGTAATTTAAATTATACGTAAGCGTGTAGGGATTAACGAGGAACTCCACCGGATTAGTGTTTACGTAGTAAGTGCCACAGGTAATACTCTGGGCCGGCAACTGCTGAATGGCGGCTTTCAGTGTAGAATCGGTTACGTTGTTGGCCAGCAGCTTCACAGGAAAGTTGTTAATGGTGAGCGTAGAGTCGGTAGTAATGCTCCACGAGCAATCCAGTGTGTCGGTAACGTCGCTACTGTTGGTAGTACTGGCATTCTTGTAAACCAGCTTGCCATTGTACGAGCCCTTAACAGTGTTGAAACAGGCCTGCACCTCTTCGGCAGTTAAAGCCTTGTTGTTGTCATCGTCGTCGTTACACGAGGTGAACGACACCATTGCCATGCACAGCATGAGCAGCAGGGTGATAAATTGTTTTTGTTTCTTCATTTTTTTTATTTTTACTCATTTTGTTATTACTACATGATAAATGCGGCAACCGTAAAAATCTTGCATGCCCTACGGCAGCTTTTTCTGCTTTTTGTCGGGGTTACCACTTTACAGGAGCCATGCCCAGACCCTCGAGCCAGGCATTGCAGCGTGAGAACTGGTGCATGCCGAACCACCCGCCGCGGTTGGCCGACAACGGTGACGGATGCACACTCTCGAGCACCAGGTGCCGGGTCTGGTCGATGAATGCCTTCTTAGAGCGTGCGTAAGAGCCCCAGAGCATAAACACCACATGGTCGCGGTTGGCACTGATGGCCTTGATAGCGGCATCGGTGAACTGGCTCCAGCCCAGCGCCTGATGGCTGTTGGCCAGATGTGCGCGCACCGTAAGGGTGGCATTGAGCAGCAACACGCCCTGACGGGCCCAGCGCGTAAGGTCGCCATTGGGTGGCATAGGCGTACCCAGGTCCATCTGTATTTCCTTGAAGATGTTTACGAGCGATGGCGGCATGGGCACTCCATCGGGTACCGAGAAACTCAAGCCCATGGCCTGACCCGGTTCATGATAAGGGTCCTGCCCTATGATAACCACCTTTACCTGGTCGAAGGGACACAGGTTAAACGCATTGAAGATGAGCCTGCCCGGCGGATAGCATTCGCCATGCAGATACTCTTGCCTTACCAGTTGCGTAAGGTTCACGAAGTAGGGTTTCGAGAACTCCTCGCCCAGGTGCTTCTTCCAGCTTTCTTCTATCTTTACGTCCATAACAGGGAAGTTACAAAACAAAACAAGGGCGGAACGCACTCCACCCTTGCTTTACAGTTATTATCGATACAATTACTTATCAGAGATAAGGTTCTCACCTGTCATGTCGGCAGGCTGCTCCAACCCCATGATGTGCAGGATAGAGGGAGCCACGTCGGCCAGTCTACCGTCTTTCACGCGAGCCGAGTTATTGTCGGTAACGTAGATGAAGGGCACCGGGTTCAGAGAGTGAGCCGTGTTAGGCGTGCCGTCGGGGTTGATGGCATTGTCAGCATTGCCGTGGTCGGCAATAATCAGGGCCTCGTAGCCAACTTTCTTAGCCGTTTCGATTACCTCGCGAACGCAGTTATCAACTGCCCACACTGCCTTTGCAATGGCATGGTACACACCGGTGTGGCCCACCATGTCACCATTGGCGAAGTTAACCACGATGAAGTCGTACTTGTCTTCCTTGATGGCAGCCACAAGTTTGTCTTTTACCTCGTAGGCGCTCATCTCTGGCTTAAGGTCATAAGTAGCCACCTTGGGTGAGTGAACCAGAATACGGTCTTCGCCAGGGAACGGATCCTCGCGGCCACCGTTAAAGAAGAAGGTTACGTGAGCATACTTCTCAGTCTCAGCGGTGTGCAGCTGCTTCTTGCCGAGGCGAGAAAGATATTCGCCCAGTGTATCTTTTACGTTCTCCTTGGGGAAGAGAATGTGCAGGCCGGTGAAGTGAGCATCATAAGGAGTCATGCAGTAGTACTGCAAATCCTTGATGGTGTGCATGCCCTCATCAGGCATATCTTCCTGAGTGAGCACCTGGGTGAGCTCACGTGCACGGTCGTTACGGAAGTTGATGAAGATAATCACATCGCCCTCGCCTATTGTACCGTCAACAGTGCTGTTGTTGATAGGCTTGATAAACTCGTCGGTTACGCCCTCGTCGTAGCTCTCGTTCATGGCCTTCACCATGTCGGTGGCCTGCTTGCCCTTGCCCTCAACGAGCAGGTCGTAAGCCTCCTTCACACGGTTCCAGCGCTTGTCGCGATCCATTGCATAGAAGCGGCCCACGATAGATGCAATGTGAGCGCCATTCTCATCGCACACCTTCTGTACCTGCTCAATGAAGCCCACACCGCTCTTCGGGTCGGTGTCACGGCCATCCATGAAGCAGTGCACGTAAACATCCTTCAGATTGTACTCTTTGCCAATCTCGATGAACTTGAACAGGTGCTCAAGTGAAGAGTGCACACCGCCGGTAGAGGTTAAGCCCATGATGTGCAGCTTCTTGCCCGTTTTCTGTGCGTAGCTGTAAGCGCTCACTACTTCGGGGTTCTTCAGTATGCTGCCACTCTGGCATGCCTTATTGATTTTCACCAGGTCCTGGTAAACAATACGTCCGGCGCCAATATTGAGGTGACCCACCTCGGAGTTACCCATCTGTCCGGCGGGCAGACCCACGTCCTCGCCGCAAGCCTGAAGCTGAGAATGAGCCGAGATGGCATTCAAATAATCAAGATAAGGAGTTGGCGTGTTGTAAATCACGTCGCCCTTGCCATGTTTTCCGATTCCCCATCCATCGAGAATCATTAATAAAGCTTTCTTTGCCATGATATGTTTGTTTTTAATGTGTTTCTTATCTGGTTTTGCTGTTTGCAAAGTTACTGTAAAAGCTTTGAATTACAAAACTTATGTGCGTTTTTCTATGCCCCGCCGGGTAATTCGCTTAGAGTTTTCCTGCCAGTTTCGTGGCTGCATACTCACCCATGGCTCGGTAACCGGCGGCATTGGGATGCAGCCAGTCGCTCTGCCACTCACGGCGCATGCGGTGATGGTTGTCGGGATCGCGCAGCAGTTCGTCGAAATCGAGCACGCCGTCGGCCACCTTCTGGTTCCTTATCCACAGGTTCACTGCCTCGCGGGCAGCTTCGTGGAACACCGAGTAATAGGCAGCGCCTTCGAACGGCGTTATGGTGCCAAGGTAAACCTTAAGTCCGTGCCCTTTGGCTTTTTTGGCCATTTCATCGAGTCCGGCAATCAATTTGAGCGCCACCTCCTCACTCTGACCGGAGCGGGCGGCACCAATATCGTTCACGCCCTCGAAGATGATAACGCTCTTTATGCCGCGCTGCTCAAGCACATCACGGTTAAAGCGTGTGCGTGCCGTGGCACCGAAGCCACCCTCAATGGTTACGCGGTTGTTGCCAATGCCCAGGTTGAGCACTCCCACGCGGGTTTCCTTGTACTTAAGTTGCAGATACTCCGACATGGCGTCGGGCCAGCGATTCTGTGCGTTGTCGGTAGAATTTTTACCATCGGTAATAGAGTTGCCGATGACAGCCACCGAACGTGCCATATCATTATACACGTCGATGGCCGCAATGTTGAACCAGTGGTTCTCGCGGAAAGCCCTGGCAAAGTTGCTGTGGGCATTGGTTACACCCTTCATGATGTAGCTCGTGGTGCGCGAGCCCATGTGCACGGTGGGCACCACCGGGGCTTTGGTATAATTAATGGTGATGGCGAGCTTTTGCAAGGGTTTGAGCTTAAAGGCCAGAGCATCGCTGAAAATGGCCTTTCCGGCCGGGATCACCGTGCGATAGCTGCCACCGAACTTGAGGTATTTGGCACTGTGGGGCAATATGGCAAATGAGTCGGTGGCTGTTGCAATGTAAACCGAGCGCACCTCGACGGGCTCGGTGCTGTAGATGTTGCTGAGCTGGAGCCTCAACACCTCACCCCCAACCGACACCTTGACAATCTGGCGCACGGAGCGGTCGGTCATGCAGTTGTTAAAGGGCATAAAGCTCTTCACCACGGGTTGCGGAGCGGCAGCCCATGTGCCCACCCATCGGGGTTGCAGCACTTTGCGCGTTAAGCCTTGCGCAGAGGCACCCAGACACAGGGAGACAATAAATAGAAAAAGCAGAAAATTACGTTTCATGTTGAATAAGTTATCTCTGAACAAGTACAAAGGTACAAAATAAAAAGAGACTAAGAGCCACTTAAACAGCTAAAAAAAACAAAAACAAAAATTACCTCCTGACTTCGTCAATGCGTCACCCTGAATCGAGAATAAGTTTTTGAAAAATAGTCACGTACAGACTTTAGCTCCCAATGGAGCTTTGGTGCTGAGGTGATGGGGACATCCTTACGAGCAAGCTCGTCGGCTGCCCCCATCACCTCAGCACCACCCCCTACGGGGGACAAGCCTGCCCGTGACGAAAATCGCTATCGCGTAAAATTGCGCAGAGCGCATAAAATATTCAGCACCCCCTAAATCTGCTCACAATTATTTTAGAAAGCCTTGATGATATCGTCGTGGTAATAATATTATTTTATGCGCTATGCGCAATTTTATGCCTTGGCAATTTTCTTCATATACAGGCTTTGACCCCGAATGGGGTGAGTCTCAACCAGCGGGATAGACGTCGAGCTTGCTCGTAAGGCTTTCCCGCTGGTTCAGACTCAGAGCTCCTCATGGAGCGTAAGACTGTACATGATTTTCTTTTTTCTTTTCATTCCATAATTCGTAATTGCGTCACCATCAATTGCAGAAATAAGCTTATAACTAACTGATAATCAATGATGACACTTCATCCAACCAAAGATGTGATGAAGTCAGGAAAAAGAGACTAAGAGCCACTTAAACAGCTAAAAAAACAAAAACAAAAATTACCTTCGCATGGCAAATCACATTACCAAGCGAAGGTAATCACATTACCAGACGAAGGTAACCACATTACCAGACGGTGGTAATTAAGTTACCAGCCGCTGGTAATTACGTTACCAGCCGCTGATAATCATACGGTTTACTTTTTCTTTCCGAAAGTTTCGTCGAGCAAAGTATAGAAGGCGGGGTCTTCGCCTACGATCGTCTTCACAATCTTGCCATCGGGACCAACGAGAATCTTTGTGGGGAAGCCCTGGATGCCGTATTGTGACAGCAGGTTGCTTTCACGCGGACAGAACACGTGCTTCCATGGCAGCTGGTACTTCTTTACGGCTTCCTTCCATTTGGCCTGAGTATCACTGCAGTCGATGCCCAGGACTTCGAACTTGCCCTTGTACTTATTATAGTACTCCTTCATCTGCGGGAAGCCCTTGATGCACCAGATGCACCAGCTGCCCCAGAAGTCGAGCAGCACGTACTTGCCACGGAAGCTGGCCAGGCTCAAGGGCTTGCCATTCATGTCGTTAAGTGTAAACGCCGGAGCCGTTACGCCCTTGGCCTGCAACTTCTCGGCCTTTTCATCGGCCTCCTTCTTAGCCTTTGCCTGGGCAATAGGCTCCTCAAACACCTGTTTCATACGGCCGTTCTTCACCCTGTCAGAGAGCAAAGCGGCGGCTTTCTCCATCGTATCGGGGTCGCCCTGCAAGTAGCGCACCACCTCGGCACTGCATTCGTAATCGGGATGCTGTTTCACAAATTCCACCAATTTGTCGGTGTATTGTTTCTCCAGTGCCGGCATCGAGTCCTGGTACATCTTCAGCACGGCATCACGTGCGGTGCTGTCGGCCTTGAGCCTGTCAGACAAGCGTTCGCTGAAATCCATCATAGGCTTGCGGGCCGCATCCATTACCGAGTCGGCTTCGTGGAATTCACGGTAGTACTTGCTGCCCGTGATGGTGTAAACGCGCTCGTTGCCGGTGATGTGAGCTTCTTCGCCGGGCACGCCCAGGAAGCTAAGATAGTTGCGCTCCTGCATACGCAGTGTGGCCGGTGTGGCAAGCAGCACATCCTGCACCTGGGTAAGAGGCAGATTAAAGGTGAACATGCCATTGCGTGCCACTACGGTGTCTTTCTTCTCGCCATTGCCCTGGCGTGTTACTACTATCATACTGTCTTTAAAGTTGCTCAGTGAGGCCTGCACCTTCAGCGGAGCTGTCTGGGCCATGGCTCCCTGAGCCACAAGCAGCAATGAAATGGTTAGAAATGCTAATTTCATGATTAAATATTTCCTTTCGTTGTAAATTATTTGTCCAAATGATGTTTAAACTTCACGGGCGGCACGCTGTCGTTCTTGAGCGCATCGGCAAACTTACGAGGGTCGATGGTTACCTTGCCTTTTATGAACACGGGCACATTGTAGCTCTTGAGCAGTTGACGGTGGTAATCGGGGTCGGCGGTGGGCAATTCGAAAGCCTTGTCGGCCTGTCCGTTCTTGTTGATGTGGGCTATGTAGGGGCGCGTGTAGTTGCCATCGTCGCGCCGGCTGCTGAACACTATCCAGCGGCCATTGCTGCTCCACTCGTGGTAACTTTCGGCCTTGTCGCTGTTGGCCTTGGTGAGCGGCCAGCTGCGGAGGGTCTTCAGGTCGGTTATCCACAAATCGGCGTCGCGGTGCCATATATGGAAGCAGCCCCAGCCACCCAGACCGTAGAGCAGATAACGGCCGTCGGGTGAGATGCGGGGCAGCGTGGCACTCTTACCTATGCCGGCTGCGTCGACCACAAGCTCACGCTTTCCAAAGCTGCGCGTTTGCATGTTGAAGGGCAAGCGGTAGATGTTGTACTTTATTTCCTTGGCACGCATCACCGATTCTGACTGGTGGTCCATGTTTTTGTTTTTATACACAAAGTGTGCACTGCAATAGTAAAGGTACTTTCCGTCGGGACTCCAGCACGGGAACACCTCAAACTCGGTGGAATCGGTCTCAACAGGCACCACGGTGTTGTGATCTATATCGTAAACAATCAGGTCGCTGGCATCGTCGAGCACCTCTACCTTATTCAGGTCACGGGTGTGGAACGACTGTCCGGTCTTATTGGTACTGTAAGCAATCAGCTTCAGCGTGGGGTGCCATGCGGGGTAGACACCAGCCGAGAGCAGTGAGTCGTTCTTCATGTTCACCTTAGTTATCTTGCCATCGTAGGCAATAATGGTGCCACCGTGATGCTGACGGGCATGAAACTGCACACGCTGCGGATTATTGTCCTGGTAATTGTGGCAGTTAATGCACTGGCCGTCTTTCTCGGTAGAGCACAGCATATTATCGTAGATTACGCTTTCATCGTAGTTTTCCAGGCAGCGCTGGTTGATGGTGAGCTCCTCGTAGGTTACATACGACGGTGCGATGAGACGGTAGCTCAAGTAGGGGTCGATGCTGTCGGGCGACACATAGATGTTGAACGGTTTGAAGCGCGTCCACCGGTTATTGTTTTCGGCGAACACCTCAACCTTTATAGCCTTGCCTGATGCCTTGGCTGCCAGTGCTTTCCAGTCGTCAATGTCGGGTTCGGCTTTATAGCCACCGCACACTATGTCGTCGTCGCCAAACGAGTAGCGCGTTACCACATTGTCGGCTTTCTGCATTAGCTCGAAGGTAATGGGTGCTATGTTTACCGGCACCGTAATTTCGGTTACATCGGGGAAAACGCGGGGCAGAGCCTTGCTCTGGGTATAGTTGGCGGGCACCTCAGCCTGTCGGCACTGTGCCATGAGCAGCAGTGTGAGGGCAAGCAGTGCCACGTGTAAAGACTTACGTATTTTCATTGTTTTGTTGCTTTCGGGTTATTTTTAATAGGTCTTCTGATTGCGTATAAAGAAGTAATCGTAATAGAACGTGCCTCCGAACTGCGGGTAGAAGAGCTCCTTCATCTGGTCTTCTGACATGCCGGCGCACTGCTGTGCCTTTGCCATAAAGTCGTTATAGCTCTGCACCACATCCTTATCGAACGGCATATGACTGATGTCTACCTTGTTCTCCAGGTGCCCGTACAGATAGGCAGCCTCCTGGATATGGGTTGGCATGTGCCTTGAGCCCAGCATAGGCGCAAAGTGGAAGAAGCGCTCCCAAAAGGTGGCTATATCCTTGATTTGCATGGCACACAGCACGGCCTGCTCCTCAAGTGGGTACACCTTGCTGTCGGTGTGGGCAAAGCCGTTGAGCAGGTAAAGCTCTACCAGGGTATTGTCGGAGGTAAGCACATCGGCAATGTGCATCATGGGCAGAATGGGCTTCATCTCGGTATCCGAGCGTATCAGACTGTGATTGTCGATGTAACGCTGATATTTGTTGGCATACTGTTTGTAGTACTTGGTGTTGCGCAGCAGGTCGGCATATTTTTGGGCAAGCTGATACTCGCCATTCAGCAGAGCACAGCGCAAGCAGTAAGTTAGTTCCTCAATGCGCCAGCCATACTCCACACCGTCTTCAAGACACCAGCGATAGCAGAAGTTAATCTGGCCCATATTATAATAAATGGCTTTGGCACCCACCTGCACCATATGCACCTCGAACGGGGCATTGCTGCGGGCGGCACCGTCGCGGTAGCGGTACATCTCGTCGCCCTGACGGCCCATACGGAACAGAGCCAGGTTCTTAAAGAGCCACATCATTCGGGTGGGCTCCACGCTATCATCAAGGTCGCGGTAGGCGGTGAGCACACCCTCCCAGTCGAGGTTCTCAACGCAGTGGTTCATGCGTATCTCAATGCGATAAACAGGGTCTTTGTACCAGAAGTGCCAGGTACCGGCAGCCACTGCCACAAGCAGCACTACCTGCGAAGTCCACCATGCCCGCGGCTTCTGCATACGCGAAGAGTTCCACCGGCCATACATCAGCACCAGGAAGAGTACAAATACTGCCAGCAGCACGTAGGGCAGATAATAAATGTTGTAACGGCCTTCGACGGTGAACACCGGCAGGGCGGCAGCATAAATGTTGCCCAGGCGGGTTTGGTAGTACACCAGGCGGTAAAAAATTAGCGGCATAGCCACAATCGACAACAGCACCAGTGCACTGCTGATGGCATTCTGCGATTTGTGCCCGGGATTAAGCCTCCAGCCGAGCACTGCCATAAGCACGGCAGCAACAAGGGCGTAGGCACCCATGAGCGGATAGAACAGCACTGGCGCGAGCACCGCCCACACAGTGCGCAAATGATAGCGTGCAGGCAGCAGGCGGTAGAGCCACAGCATGAGCAGCACGCCCGTAGTGGCTATAACGGTGAGGAAATATTGTCCACGAAGCTTAAGGTAATATATCCAGTAGCCCATATCCACATCGGTAATAACGATGAGTGCAGCAGGAATAAGCAGCAGCAACGCCCACTGCATGGGCACGCGCAGGGCATACTTGGCCACGTGCATCATGACAGCCAGCCACACGCAGAGCAACAGCGCGCCAAGCCAGGGATGATAAAAATACTGAGTAAAATAGGTTCCCAACCAGGTAAGAAAGCCACCGGGCACCACCAGCTGCTGTTTAAAGAACAGTGGCGTGTAGAGAAACAGGTTAAGCTCTTGCACCCGGTAGAGTACTTCGCCATAATAGTTGGTAAACAAGGCGAACAGCGCAACCAGAGCCACTATAATAAATGTCGCCACAAAGATGCAGCGAATATGGGTTGGTCGTTGGGGCGTGGCCTGCTTTGTAACGGTTTGATGCGGTTTTACCGTTTTGTGCTTAGTGTTATTCATTTCGTTATAGGCATTGTTTTGATATGTGATGGCAAAGATACTAATTTTTAACGAACCAGCGATATATGTTACCTTTGTTTTTTTAGAGATGCATGAGGGTAAAACGCAAAAAGGATGCCCCCCTGTTATGGAGAAGCATCCTTTATATTGTGATTCAGCTTTTTGAGGGCTGTGTGTGTATATATTACTGCACCTGGTCGGTAACGGCGGTAATGGCGTCGCCAATGCAGCCATTTGGCATCTGTATGTGCAGCATGGCACAAACGGTGGGCGCAATGTCGGTCATGTGCACCGGCATGTTGGTGTAGCCGTGGTTAACGTGCCAGCCCATAAGGATAAAAGGTATGTGGGCATCGTAGGGGTTCCATTGTCCGTGCTGTGTGCCTGTGTACTTGGGCGAATTCTCGGCACCAAAGTACTGTGGACGGGTAACGAGCGTTATCTCACCGCTGCGACCGCGGTAGTAGCCGTTGGTAATCATCTGCTTGATGCGGTCGGGCATAGTGGCAAGAGCCACCTTGTCGTTGTCGACAACATACTGGAACTGCGGGTCGCTCTGCAGATAGTTCACGATGAGTGTCTTCACCTCGTCCATGGTGTGGCCCGAGGCAAGTACTGTGCTGTCGTTGATGTACAGCTGGTAGTTGTCCTCACCCATCACAGGGGCGATGCCCACTTTCTGCGTGAGGTACTGGTTTACCTGCTTCACGGTTTCATTGTAGGTAAAGGCTCCTGCGGGTATGTGATGCTGTAGCATATAGTTGTAGTTGTGGGCCGAACCGTGGTCGGCAGTGAGGAAAAGCAGGTAATTGCCCTTGCCCACCTTGCTGTCGAGAAAGCTGAGGAATTCAGCCAGGTCTTTATCGAGCTGCATGTACACATCGTGGTTCTGCTGTCCGCGGGTGCCAAACTTGTGCCCGATGGCATCGGTCGACGAAACGCTCACGGTGAGCATATCGGTAACATCGTGCTGACCGAGCTGCTCGGCATTAACGGCAGCCTCGGCCATGGCAAAGGTAAGGTCAACGCCCTTTACCGAAGTTTTCACATCGGTGCCCGGCTTCTGCTGATTGGCCTTGTTGAAATCAACTACCCACTGAGGCAGCTGCTTCATATAGAAGGTGCTGGTAACAAAGTGTCCGGCCGAAGTATCCCACCAGTAAGCACCGTCGGCTGCGTGTCCGGCAGGCAGAATGGCGGCTCTGTCCTTCAAGGCAACGCCCACCACCTTTGATTTGAAGTCGGTTGCCGTTTTAAGCTCATCGCCAATGGTGTTGACCATGAAGCGGTGGGGTGACATCTGTCCCTCGCTACTATTGCTGCCTACACTCTGCACAGAGTTGTCGGCACAGCAGTACACTTGCTTGTCGTTAATATAGAAGTAATTGCCGGCAATGCCGCTCACAGCGGGTAACGCACCACTGAAAATGGTGGAATGACCAACGGCAGTTACCGTGGGCACGTAGTTGAGCAACATGTTGTTGCAGCTGTAGCCCTCACTGAGCAGACGGCGCAAGCCATTGCTGCCATACTGGTTGTAATAATAAAGGTAGTCCCAGCGCATCTGGTCGACCACCAGTCCTACTACCAACTTGGGGCGTTGTAACTGTGCGCCCGCATTACAGGCCACGAGGCACAAGGCCATGACCAGCATAAAAAGTTTCTTCATTTCTTTAATCAGAATTGTATTATTTATTCTCTACGTGCAAAGTTACAAATTAAAACAGGGATTATTTCTGTATTACCGAAAATTAACCACAATGTAGCACAAGTTACTATGGGGTTACATTTTGTCGCTATCGCCGCGTTTAAGCCTCAGCGCAAGCTGGTAAAGCGAGGGCAGCAAGATGCAGAACGAGAAGAACAAGCCTGCCGTCATGCTCCGGGTGCTGCCATGGAACAGATCGATGAGCTTGCCGTCGGCCATCTGAGGCATAAAGTGGAACATGGCATAAGCCACCGAGTTGTTAACCCAGTGGAAAGCCACACCGGGCACAATGCTGCCCGTGCGGTAATACATCCAGCCTAACAGCAAGCCTATGATAAAGGCATGCACTCCCTGGGCAAAATTAAGGTGAAGCACGCCAAATACCAGCGCGCTGATAACAATGGCGAGCCAGTGCCGCGAGGAGCCGGTAAGGTTGAGCAGCTGCCGCAGCAAGCCGCCACGGAACACCATCTCTTCGGCCAGCGGAGCCAGTATACCAATGGCTGCATAGCCCCACGGCTGGGCCATAATAGCCTGGAACATCTGCTCGGCGGTCGCCGGCATTTGCAGGTTGAGCTTCTCGACCATGAACTCTGACGGCAGGATGGTACCGAGGGTGAGCAACACCACCCAAATCAAAGATACCCAGGGTTTGCTTTGCAGATAGTCGCGACGAACGGGCGACCACTTCAAGGCTGCAAAGAGCACAATAGTGAGCAGGCTCGACAGTACCGCAATGCCTGCCTGAAGCTTGCCCGACTGCAAATCTACAGCTCCGTGGGCACATGCCACCACTGCCTGCGACAGCGTGTGGCCCTGACTAACCTGCCATCCAATAGACATAAGCAGGGTTACCACCAACTGGATGGCAAGATAGATAACGATATAAAAAACGCAATCCAGAATACATTTCGACGTCTTACTCATTTCTCTAATTCACTGTTAAATTGTTGTTGTATCTGTTCACAGTCACGATGCAACTGCTCGGCCAGTTGCAGGGCGTTATCGAACTTTATCTCGCCCCGCAACCTGTAGAAGAAGCTAACCAGCAGGCACTTGCCGTAAAGATCGTCACTGAAGTTAAAAAGGTTTACCTCTAATGTGCGCCGTGTGCCGCCAAAGGTGGGACGCATACCTATGTTCATCATTCCCTGATGGTAGGTAACACTGCCCGGCAGGCGCACCTTCACGGCGTAAACGCCGTTGCAAGGCAGCAATTGCAAGCTATTGTCCATATCCAGGTTGGCTGTAGGGAAGCCCATCTTGCGACCTTCCTGGAAGCCTTTCACCACCGTGCCCTCGATAGTGTAGGGATAGCCCAGGCAACTGTTGGCCAGCCGTATCTGACCTTCACCCACAAAAGCACGTATAACCGACGAGCTCACATGGATGCCCTTGAACACAAAGGCGGGGTTCTGCGTTACCTGCATGCCCAGGGCCTTGCCATAACGCACATAGTCGTCGAAGGTATCGGCGCGGTTGTGCCCGAAGCGGTTGTCGTAACCAATAACCAGATGCCGCACGTTGAGCTGCGACGACAACACCTGCCGCATAAACTGTTGGGCCGAAAGCTGGGCCAGTTGGGGCGTGAAGTGCAACACAGCCACCACATCTACCTCGGTACGTGCCAGGCGCAGCAGTTTCATGTCGAGCGTGGACAACAGCTGGGGCTTGTAATCGGTGTTGAGCACCTGCCGGGGGTGCGTATCGAAGGTTATCACCATCGACTTTAATCCCTCGGCCTGCGCCTGCTGAACCACATGGCGTATAAGAAACTGGTGTCCCAGGTGCACACCGTCGAAGAAGCCGATGGTGGCTACATACTGACGGGTAACGCGGGTCTGGGGGTCAACATATACTGTCTTCAAGATTCTTACGATTTTAACGGTTATAACAAACTCAGCCAGTCGTCGATGTGCTGGTTGCAATAGGTGCTAAGACCCAAGGTAGCCGCGGCATCACAATTGGCTTGTGAATCATCGATAAATAAGGTGTCGGTGGCTTCAATTCCGGCTTCGTCAAGCACCGCACGGAAAATGTCGGGGTGGGGCTTGCACATGTGCATTTCGTAAGAAAGAAATACATGCTTGAAATAGTCGCCTACCTGACACTGCCGGTAAGGGAACAAATGGTCACGGCAATACTGCCAGTGCATCACGTTGGTGTTGCTCAACAGATAAAGCGTGCAACCGCTGCGGCGCAACTGCAACAGGCGCTGCTTGCGCTCGTCGGAAATAGAGGTGAGCAAACGGTTCCATGCCCACACTATGTCGGCATCGGCAGTATCACACTGGCAGATGCGCCTCACCTCATCGCAGAACTGCGTCTGGGTGATGTGGCCCAGCTCAGCCTCGAGGAACAAATCGGTGACGCTGTGTTCAGCCACATAGCGGGCCACCTGCGGGCAACCCACCTGACCGAAAGCCTTGATACAACGCTGTGGGTCGAGCCCCACGAGCACACCGCCTAAATCGAAAATTATATTCTTTACATTCATAAACTTAATCAGCTTGTGGTTTTCTGCGCCTGTCGAGCCATCGGCCCACCATGCGTTGCAACTCACCTATCCACAATACCACCGACGTGGAACCAATGGCAAACAGCCAGCCGCCGGGTTCGAGAGGCACAGTGCGGAACATGCGACCGCCAAACCTTACGATGAGGAACTGGCCCAGCAGTATCAAAGCCAGTACCAACAGCAGGCCCTTGCAGGCATAAAGCCGGTGGAAAGCTGAATGATGACTGCCCAGGGCACGGGCATTAAACAGGTTCCACCACTGCAACATTACGAAAAGGGTAAAAAAGAGGGTGAGCTCGTGCAGGTCGATGCCGGCCGAGCCGTTACGCTCGCAGTATACCAGCAGGGCAAACAGCACCACGAAGAGCAGCAATCCCCATCCTGCTATGGCTCGCAGCATGGACCTGGTGATGATAAAATCGGATGGTTTGCGCGGCTTATGGCGCATCACCTCACGCGACGGGGGCAGCGAGGCCAGGGCCAGGGCAGCAAAGGTATCCATAATAATGTTGACCCAGAGTATCTGCGTAACCGTTAACGGCATCTCGGTGCCTATAATCGAGCCTCCAAGCACCAGCAGCAAAGCCGTAAGGTTTACCACCAGCTGGAAGAACAAGAAGCGCTGTATGTTAAGATAGAGCGAACGGCCCCACATCACCGCGTTGACAATCGACGAGAAGGAGTCGTCGAGCAGCGTCATGTCGCTGGCCTGCTTGGCCACCGATGTACCTGAGCCCAGCGAGAGTCCCACATGCGCATAGTGCAGGGCGGGCGCGTCGTTGGTACCATCGCCCGTTACTGCCACCACATTGCCACGCTTCTGAAGCATGCTTACAAGGCGCTGCTTATCGGCAGGGCGCGCACGGCTCATCACCCGAATCTCGGGTGCACGTTCATAAGCCTCCTCGTCGGAGAGAGCCGCCCACTGCTCTCCGGTAATCGTGTAAGCTGACAAGTCGGCCGTCTGGGGTACGTCGGCAAATAGTCCTATCTGCCGGCCTATCTCCACAGCCGTGGCCGACACGTCGCCTGTAACTATCTTTATTTCAATGCCTGCCTCTACACAGCTATGCACAGCCTGCGGTACCTCGGGGCGAACAGGGTCGGCTATGCCCACCACGGCAAGCATGCTCATGGCTGCGGGCGCAGCGCCATCAATGCCACGCACAGCAATAGCCAGCGTGCGCATGGCCTTGTTCTGATAGCTGGTAAGGGCTGCCTGATACTTCTCTTGTTCCGCGGCAGTCATCTCGCACATGGCCATCACCACTTCGGGAGCACCTTTTACGAACTCGTAAGTGCCATCGGCGGTCTGGGCAGTGGTAGACATATACTTCTTTTCTGTACTGAAAGGAATCTGCTGCGTCACCACAGAACCATTTCGAATGAGCTTGTAGTCAGCATGCTGTTGTTGCATCCACTTAAGCAGCGCCACTTCGGTGGGGTTGCCTATCCCCTCACCCTCGTCGAGCTCGGCAGTAGAGTTAATAGCCATACTCTGAAACAGCAGTTGTGGATTGTCATGATTCAAGCTGCCGCTCAGTTCGATTTCGGCCACCTGCATGTTGTTTTGTGTAAGTGTGCCGGTCTTGTCGGTGCAAATTACATTAACAGCGCCCATGGTTTCGCAGGCATGCAGCTTGCGCACCAGATTGTTGCTCTTAAGCATACGGCGCATATTAAGAGCCAGCGACAGAGTAATTGCCATAGGTAGACCTTCGGGCACAGCCATCACAACAAGCGTTACGGCCATCATAAAATAGCTGAGCACCTTCTGCAGCATCAGCAAGTAATTGCCGCTGTGCCACACAGTGGCATCTACCACAATATCGTGAACCAGGAAGATAACGAATGCAAGCACCGAGATAACGGCACCAATCTTGGAAATAAGCTTGCCCAAACGGTTGAGCTGCTGGTTGAGCGGGGTGTCGACATGAGTCTCCTCGGTTGATTTCATGGCCGTCTTACCTATCTCGGTATGGTCGCCTACGGCATCGACTACAAACTCAGCCGTACCGTTCATCACCATGGTGGAGCGCAGTACACGGTTCACCGGATAAGTGCTTTCGTTATCAGCGTCGGCGGGAGCCTCATCGGTAACCACACGTTTCGAGGTGAGCAACTCACCCGTGAGCGACGACTCATTGATTTGCAGACTTACCGCCTTTAGCAGCGTACCGTCGGCAGGCACTTCATCGCCTACGCCAAGCAGCACCACATCGCCCACCACCACGTCGCATCGGGGTATTTGCTGCACTTTGCCATCGCGGCGTACTTTTACCAGCTGCTCATCGTTCATAGACGTGAGCACGTTGAACCTACGTGAAGCGTCACATTCGAACACGAAGCCCACGGTAGTGGCAAGAAAAATGGCGGCGAAGATACCAATGGTTTCGATGTATTCGCCCTGGAAGAAACCCATGATAAGCGATATCAGCGCAGCCACCATGAGAATCTGTATGATGGGGTCTTTGTACTTTTCAAGATAGAGTTTGAGCCACGAGGTTGTGGCAGGAGGAGTAAGAACATTGGTGCCATACCTTGAGCGGCTCTGCTGAACCTGCTGTGGCGTTAATCCCTGCAATGACGTAACAATAGCGTTTGCATTCATAATCGTTATACGTATAATGTGGTGCAAAGTTAAGCAAAATACCACGATAACAAGCAAATGCAACAATTATTTAACGTGTTTTTGACTGTATTTAAAAATGTTTTTGCGTAAAACATTTGGAATTCTCAAGAAATCGCCGTACCTTTGCACCACATTTAGAGTAGCCTCAACCCACCACAGGCAGGCAATTCTCTTGGACTTGTAGCTCAGTTGGTTAGAGCAACAGACTCATAATCTGGAGGTCCTAGGTTCAAGCCCTAGCTGGTCCACATTGAAAATAAAGCAGTTACACACAAGTAACTGCTTTTTCTTTGCCCTTACGTGAAATTCATGTGAAATTCAAATCGAAAAACTTGGTGGGTGGAGAAAGGTGAAATTGCAGGGGAT
>Ga0256406_1003756_pt1 | contig 18312 bp, 16 predicted proteins | sample RumenRJG_03DNA_FD_185986 | JGI IMG/M metagenome (GOLD analysis project Ga0256406, IMG submission 185986) | Bovine rumen microbial communities from Lethbridge, Alberta, Canada - RJG_03 | ecosystem: Host-associated > Mammals > Digestive system > Stomach > Rumen | place: Canada: Alberta | collected...
CCTTTCACCTCCGTTAAGGTTTGTTCGCTTTCATGTTTCACCATCCAGTTCTATCCCTCTAGGGATTACTTTGACAACGCACTATTTGCGTTCATATATGAGTGTGACTGCCCATCACACAAAAAGGCAGACCCTAGGATCTGCCTGAAACCTGCTTCAGATTCACTTTTTTATGATGAAAGAGAGAAATATCTGAGAAGGGAGATCTGACTGCACGCATGGAATACTGTTCCAGGATGGCATTGATACCGGACGTGGATGTCTCATCTGCCACAAGTACAATACCGGCATGGCCTGCCGGCAGACTTTCTGCCAGTGTCTTCAGACACTTCTCGGATGCACGCAGGGCATGATCATCCAGTACAACCCCGGCCGCCATGCCGATCAGAGCTCCTGTCATGGCCCCTTTCCACCCGCCCGGCAATCCGATCGCCAGCCCGATCATCCAGCCGAACAGGGCATGATGTACCGGCAGCCCGGCCCCTCGAAAGCTGTCCACCTGCTTCAGACGGCAGCCGTCCTTTGTATATAACGCACAGGCATCAATCAGATAATCCTGTCCCATGCCTGCTTTATGAAATGTCCCATAGGCACGGGCCGCTTCATCTTTATTTTCAAAAAAAGCAAGTACGGTATTTGTTTCACTTTTCATGCTAGACTCACATCCTTTCTGATGGCTATATGAAACACCATGGATGTGAAGGCGAAAGGACAGTTTATCTGAACAGCAAGTGAAGATTCAGTTCCTGTTTGTGATATGGCCGATATGGTGGATGGAAATGGAGATGGAGCCGTCCTCCTCATTGATGAAGGAGATCATATCCGGATCAGCGGTATATTCCGCCGGAAAGCTGATTTCAATGCCGGTATCCGTGGCGATTCTCTGTTTCTTCATCTGTGTCCGTATGGCCGAAGGAGCTACTTCCATCTGGGCCGGCACCTGTTTCTCTGCTGTTTTCTTCAGGAAGGCTTCCTGCTTGGGCACATCTTCTTCAGCCGGGAACAGTTCCCTGGCCAGCTCTTCGGTCTCCACCGGTCTTTCTTCCTGTACCGCCGCATTGATGCACTGCTTGATCCTGGAAACACTGACGACCGGATTTTCATCATAATCCCGGGCCACTTCATCGGCGATCTCGGTCAGCGATGTCAGCACTTCCTTTGTGGACTGGCCGAAGGTGCAGTGCAGTACGGAACTGAGAACATTCTTATCTTCTGTGTCCCATTTCAAGGCATCATTGATGCGGATTTCATGGCTCAGCAGATTGATCACGGCATAGGAAGACACCCTGCGGTTAAGGCTGGGGAAGATGCCCCGCTTCTCTTCAATGGTATTGACAAGCAGCCCGTTTTCATTACCGGAATACGGTACCAGGGAACTCTGTCCTTCCAGAAATACCAGGGAAACATAGGGCACATCATCATAGTGATAGCTGCTGACAAACAGATCGAGGGTCTTGACAGTCTTATCCCTTAAAGCCGTATCAAACATGGCTGCCGTCTGTTTTGAAAAGGCCGTAAAGCTGATCTCACCCCGGTTATAGGCATCCAGCACCTTTACATACGGCGCATCCGCTTCAAACGTACCATCATGCCCATCCAGATCCCTGTGCACTTTACGTACAAGCCGGGTCACAACCCTGCCGATCAGGCCGTCTTCCAGATTCAGGGAAGCCTCTGAGAAAAGGGTGTTATGAGCACTGTAGTCCAGGATATGCAGGATGGAGGCACTGATCTCAAAGGAATGCTTCTTCTCTTCCAGAGAAATGTCCACATCCATATTGTTTTCTTCTTCAAGCATACGGTGTACAGATGAAAAAAGCGGTCATGCCGCTTTTTCCTCTCCTTTCTCTTCCGGTTCATCCTCAACCGGACCCGCCGCATCTTCTGGCGCTTCCAGATCCATGATCGCTCCACAGTAAGGACATACTTCCTTTTCCATGTTGACTGTACCGCCGCACTGGGAACAGTCGCATAACATCAGGTACTTCCATCCCCCGACCATATTTTCATCTTTCTGTCTGTGATGCAGCCAGTAGCCGTGTTTCTCACTCATACCAAATCACCTCTCAGGTTTATTACTTTCTTTATTATATCCCTTTTTTTGGATATGACATTCATACAATCCTATACAGTTATTAATCCTGCGCCATATGCAGGCGGTAGACCTTATCTTCATTGATCGCATCCACCGTTCCGTCTTCCGACATGACAACAGCCAGGAAATGCTCATCAAAGTCCCTTCGGCGCATGATGTAATTGCGGGCGCTGTTATAGCGGGAACCGCGGGCCAGTGCCCCTTTGGTAACCAGATCTCCATCCAGAATCGCTCCGATGCATCCGCACACACACTCCGTATCCATCAGAACCGCTCCATCAATGGCCGTAATCGCATCCACCAGCGTCAGATCCTCATCCAGATGTATCGGATTAATGGCCAGCCCGCTCTTGGCCCCGGCAATTCTTTCCTTTTCGGATTCAATCTGATCCGGTGTACCGATGATCAGGATCGTGCCATGGCTCTGGCTGGAAGCCTGCTGAATCACGCTGCACAAGGCATTGAGCCTCTCTTCCGACAGACCTGCATCCAGCTTCTTCAACAGATTACGCAGATTGGCATCGGAGGTATGCGGCACAAAGATATGGTAATGGCCGCTGTTATAGGAGATCGTCTTATCCGTATCAAAGCGTATGGCCCATGACAGATGGCCCATGATCCGGATTTCACATTCATTGGACTGGGCTTCATCATCTGTCAGGCCTCTGATCTTGCCTGTTTCAGCAATAACCAGGGCCAGATGCGGACTGCTCATTTCCAATAGCTTGCGGATCTGTCTGAGATTCTCCACGGAGAAATCAATCGGTTCTGTAAAAGCAATCTTGAGGCCGGAACGCTTCGTTCTTCTGACTCCCCTGCCATCCGTTCTAGAAGCGATGATGCGGGAATCCGCATAGCTTTTCTCATACGTTGCGGCCGAAAGATTCTGCAGAAAGTTGATGTCAATGGAATAGTATTCATAGAAAAACTCCACAATACCGGTGGAAATGATCAGCTCATTCATCATCGCCACCCGCATCTTGCGGGCTCCCTGTGAAACAAGATTCTGGAACACCTCCTGCATGAAACTCTGGGTAATGAATACAAAGGGCGAAATGCCATCCGCTCTGAAATCAAAGATCACAAACACATCATCCCGGTACCAGACATAGGAATTCTCAAAGTTCTCCACTTCAGTCACATCATGGATGGTGCGTGTTTCAATCACACTGCTGCGCCGGCTCACCGTAGTGATCGGATAGCCGGTCTTTTCACCCTGTTCAATCGGTACCTGGTCACAGGCAAAATGAATCCGGAAATCCGGTATATCAGCCGGATTATCATAAAGATGCCGCATCAGGGCAGTATACATATCACGGATCTTCAGAAAAAGATCCTCACGGGTCATCGTCTGATCATCAATCAGGATGTCCCAGTAATTTCTTCTGCTCATTCGTTTCCTCACTGCAACTAGTTCATTATATCTCGTCCATGGAATTGTCGTACATATATTCATGAAGATACAGTACGGTATTGAGCACCTGCCCGCTGAAGAAGGCATACAGAATAATCCGCAGCCACATGATCACAAGAAACAGGGCAGCCAGCGATCCGTACAGCACACTGCCATGATAGAAACGGGGAATCATCCAGGAAAAGATATTGGTCGTCAGATACCATACAATCGTAATCACAAGTGCACCCGGCACCTGCCTTCTGATCTTTCTTCTGCCCCCGGGCAGATACGTATACGTCAATAGCAGAACAATAAAGGAAAATGCCATGGTCAAAAGGCCGCTGAAGCGAAACAGAGAAAGGAAGGAAGAATTGTCAATCTCAATGCCAAGCGAACTGCGCAGGCTCTCTTCCGCATCCACAATGGAATTGGAAAACAGCCCGAATACAAGAATTGCCGGCATCGTAATGATGAATACCGCTGTATAGATCATGGCAATCGGCTTATCCCACCGGTTCTTTTCACTATGCAGGGTTACTCTTTTCAGTCCTGCCTGCATGGCACTGACCCCGCTGGTGGCAAACCATACAGTCAATACCAGCGATACCCCGGTCACAAAAGCACTGGACTGGGCCTTGAGGTTGCAGATCATCGAACTGACCGTGCTGCGGATGATCTCAAGATCCGGCAGGAAGGAACAGATCGTATCGATCAGATCCTGCGGCTGATACTGCGGCAGGTTGTTGAGAAAGGAAACAATCAGCGTCAGAAACGGAAAAGATGCCACAATCAGGATGAGACAGGCATGGCCGGAATAGACCAGGATGTCATTTTCCACGTTGATGGCATAAATCCATTTTCCATAGTACACAAGCTTATCCCACAGCTCTCTCAGCTTCAGGTGCTTCAGATGATGCTTTTTCATACCTCAATTATGACGCCTTCAGCCCATAAATTCATCTGCTAAAAGCATTCTGCTGTCAGGAATCTTTTCTCATCCTGCCATAGGCCTGATGAATCCGCCGCATGATTTCATAGATGTCATCTTCATCCATCATCGTCACATAGCCTTCAATCGTGCTTGCCTTTGCCTTCAGGGCATGGCTGTGCGGATTAAGGAATGCATACGTACGGTATGGGGAATTGCGTCCATCCTGAATCAGGTTGGCCGCGGCACTGTTGCCGTCAAACGCCAGCGTAACCGAAGGACGCTTCTTATAGATTTCATACGTAAAAGATTTATAGAGACCCATCGCTTCCGGTTCAATGGAGATATGAACCGGAATATCAGCCGCCTTCAGCCGGGCGGTCTGTTCCCGTTTCAGACGGGCCGGCACAATAGCATATACCTCATACTTGCCTTTACACTGCTCGAGAAGATACTTTTCATAGCCGCTCAGCGTATGGCCGATCACAAAGAAAATCTCATCCGGATCCGCTCTTTCCAATAATGTATCAATAATCTTTCTTCCTTCTGCACTGATCTTTGTCTTATGCGAATCATTGTTGAAGGAACCCCCGGCCACAATCACCGGCACTTTATCAGAAGGAAAATCCTTATAGCAGTCCTTGAACGCTTCCGCACTTTCCACCTTGTCATCATGAACAGAAAGATCCATGCGGAAATCAGCGGCCTGCCGCATTCTTTCTTCCATCAGCTGCCGCAGTGTTCCTCCCTGCATTTTTTCCTGCAGACACTTTTCCTTACGCTTAAAAGCCTCTTCGCCTGCTTTTCTGACCTTTTCTTCCGCCGCATGCATTTTCTTCATGTCTTCAAAGGAAAGATCCAGCATCTTTTCCAGCGCAAGCTGTTCATCAATGGAATCCGTTCCATATAATGCCGCTCCATCGGTTCCCTGCACACAGTCAATGTCTGCCTGCAGATACTGCTTCAAAGGATGCCGGGTCAGCTCGGAAAGATTATTCAGCCTTACATTGGAAGTAATCTGGAATTCCAGCACGGTACCGGTTTGCTTGATCAGGCTCAGCAGCTGCTTTCCTTTCTTTGAAGTGAGAGATGCTGTATAAAGGCCATGGCCGATCCGCACATGCGGCATCTTCTGGCCCTCGGCCAGCGCCTGCTGTACACAGCGGATGCTGTTATAGACATTATCCCGCAGAGAATCATTCTCACCCGCATGAATCCGGATGGTAAACGCAGCATCTTCTTCAGCAATTCTGACAAGCTGTTCAATTAACGGCTTCATCTCACGGATATCATTGATTTCTTCTCCGACAATATCACACCCGGCCACATACGGATCCACACATACCGCATACAGCGCTCTCAGATTCTCAGTCAGGTCTGCCCCGGCAATCTGGTCCTTCACAATGGTCAGCGGAATTCTTCTTAAGGCTGCCAGAAAACGGATCCTTACCCCGGTCTCCGCGTAAACTGCCGGCATGACGGCATGAACCTGTTCCAGCATGTTCACTGCCCCTTCCGGCTTGACCAGTGTCGTATCCGAAATCTCCACATACTTCACCCGATCCTTCTGATAGCGCCGTCCAATCCATAACAGCTTATCCTGGAAGATCGTATTGTGCGCATAAGATGGATTTTCTCTGTCCTTCAGCATCTGCTTTACATAACTGACAATATCCCTGTCCGGAATGGCATCAGGATCATGCAGCGTGATTTTATCTTCGCATTCCGTGCCTTTGGTAAAGACATAGCGGTAGAGATACACCTTTTCAAGATCGGTAAACACGGCCTGTCCGTCCTTATTGACAGCCAGAGAAGCACGGATGCGGGGAATGTTGTAAGCCGCATTGGCAGGATCATCCAGAATGAAAGAAGCGAAGTTGATCCAGGTATGATCGTCAATGCGCCGCTGCAGATACTTGCCGGTAAGGCCGCAGTCTGCCCATTCCTTTTCCGCCTGCCTGCGCTGTACCATCAGACTGTCCCACTGCTTCTGCGTGCATTTGAGCTGCAGCTTGCGGATATAGTACAGGGGATAGCGGATCTGATGCACAATGCCTAAGGCAATCAGTACATCCGAAGAAAGATTGGCATTCATATGGGTATGCAGGTCCGTGGAGAACTTGCATTCCTTGCGGATATAGGTTTTGACCAGACTCTGATCAAAGCGCAGATGATAATGTTTGGTCTGTGACATCAGGGTTTTGGCAATGGCCGGTATGGAGGCTTTCATCTCAATCCGGCCGTCAGGATAGATATTGGCTGTTTTGGTATTGCCTAAGCGGAATATATAAACCTCCCGGCCATAGGCATCAATGTAGCAGGGAACCCTCCCCCGGATCACCTTCAGTCCTGCTTCATTGAATGACAGCGGCAATTGACACATCTCAGCCAGGTTGGTGATGAGATTGCCGGTTTTATGGTTCGGTGTTTCCAGAAGATAGGATAGTCCTTCTTCATCCTGCTCCAGATTCACAATGATATCCTTTTCCCGATCTAGGAAAAAACAGCCAAAATAACTCATATGACGCATGTCCTTTCTTTTGGTGCCTATTTTACCATGAAAAAAGAAGAGAACCGTTCGATTCCCTTCTCACTTCAGAATATACCCGTCAGAAAGATTTCAATCCCGATGCCGATCAGAATCAGACCGCCCAGAATATTAGCCCGCTCAGCCAGCATCAAACCGAACTTTCTGCCCAATACAATACCGGCAAGACAGATCACCAGGGTTACAATGCCGATTATCAAAGAAGCACATAAAGCAGCCGGCAGGGAGTAGGAGGCAATGGTAAAGCCGACTGATAAGGCATCAATGGAAGTCGCAATGCCCTGTATCATCAATTCCCTTACGGACAGCTTTCCGTTTTCTTCATCCGTCTCTTTCTTAGCAATGCCGTCATACAGCATCTTGCCGCCGATATAGCACAATAAGCCTAACGCAATCCAGGGAATCATCCGGCTGAACGCTTTGAAATATGAGGCAATCGTAGAAACACAGATCCAGCCGATCAGCGGCATCAGAAACTGAAAGCCGGCATAGGTGCCGGCAATGCCCAGCATTCTTTTATGTGACATATGCGGTTCATGAAGGCCATTGGTCATTGAGACACAGAACGCATCCATAGCCAGGCCGACTCCCAGCATGATGCTGTTGAATACAAACAGTAACAGATTCATCTTTTTCTCCCTCTGATAACAAAAAAACTGCGGCACTCTCACCGCAGTACTTTCGTTTCTTCACATCATGTACAGCGGTGTTCTCAAAACATCTGCCATACATGAGTCTCACCATTTAATACAAGCCAGGCCGTCAGCCAGTATGTTGACTTGTCACTCATCCTTATGAGCCCGCTACTCCCTCATGAATAACGACTCAAAGCTTAACGCCTTCCCTTCATCAAGTCAATCAGAATTTATTCCATCAGCTTCACGATTCCCTTATTGATACGTTCCACCAGGATCCGATCCGCCTTCAGCCAGTTCACGCTTTCCATCTCTTCTATCTTCAGCCATCTGGCATCCTCGTGTTCCAGCAGCTCATACCTTTCCTGTACCGGCACACACAGCCAGCATTCCATCTTCAGATCAAAATCCTCATACGCACATGCAATCGTATCCAGAAGCCTCAGAGGCTGAATCTCATAATGCATTTCTTCCTTCAGCTCTCTTACCACAGCTTCTTTTCCGCTTTCATTCGGCTCAATCTTTCCGCCGGGAAACTCCCAGCCGTCCTTATACGGTCCATACCCTCTTTCACAGGCCAGCACCTTATGATCCTTCACAATCACCGCCGCCGCGCAGTATACCTGTTTTCTCATGGCTGTACCACCTGGATCCTGCTGCCATGTTCCTGATCCGATGTAACCTGTACCTGAACCGCAATCGCTTCTTTCAGCTTATCCACATGCGAAATCACTCCGACAAGCCTTCTGCCTTCGGTCAGACTCTGCAGCGTTTCAATCGCGTGATCCAGCCGGTCATCATCCAATGTACCGAAGCCTTCATCCACAAACAGCGTATCCAGCCGATTCGCCCCGGCATGGGCCTGTACGGCATCGGAAAGGCCTAGTGCCAGCGACAGAGACACTTCAAAGCTTTCTCCCCCGGAGATTGTTGAAGCGGCTCTTTCACAGCCGGAATAATGATCCAGCAGAACAATATTGAAACCTGCCTGGGCATTGCTGCGGTCGGCATCGATCTTATGGCGCATCTCATATCTGCCTCCGGACATCGTCGCTAAGCGCCGGTTGGCCCTGGCCAGTACTTCCCTGAATACCCAGCCAAGCACATACCGCTCAAAGCTGAGCTTGCCGCCGCTGCCGCTGGTTCCTTCCGCAAGTCCGGCCAGCTTTTCCATTCTCAGATAGACAGCCTGCGTATCATTCAGCTTTTTCAGTATCTGTTGCGCTTTATCATGTACCGATACATGATTGTCAATGCGGTTCTGCATCACCCGGATAGCTTCACTTCTTTCATCCATCTCTTTCTTCAATGCATCGCATTCTTTCTTCATGGCTTCAAGATCTTTTTGCACAAGACCTGCCGTATCCTTCTGCAGCCGTTTGAGATTTGTCTGGTTGGTCTGTAATGCCGTGATATAGTCTGTCTGTTTCTGCTGCTGTTTCTTCAGCCAGCTCTCCGTATGATCAAACCATTCGGCCGCATCTGCCAGCGTAGCAAAATGATTCTCCTGTAAAGCTTTCTTTAAAGCATTTTCACTGTCTTTCTTCTGCTGTTCCAGGACCGGTTCATCTTTCCTGCGGGCCGCAAGACTGCCATCCATCTGGTGCACAGCATCAAGACACTTCTGTACCGCCTCTTCATGCGCTTTGATCAGCTTTTCTTTCTGCTCTGCTTCCGCTGTTTTCTGAAGGATGACAGCTCTGACTTCCGTTTCATCTTCATACAGCAATGTATGAGCCAGGGTCTGCCGCTTTGACGTCAATGCAGCAAGCTCTGTTTCCGTTTCATGCATGGCATTCTGGACAGCTTCACTTTCATGACGCTGCTTTTCCTGCTGTGCTTCCAGTGCATCACGCTTTCTGCAGGCTGCTTCATACGCTTCTTTTTCCTTGAAAGCATTCTGATAGTTTTCAGCAGTTTCTTTTCGGCGTGCTTCTGTTTCTCTCTGAAAAGCAGGCAGAACGGTATCTGTCAGTTCATCATAACCTGCACAGGCGTGATACCCCTGCATGGCTTTGACCGCCGCCTTCTCATTTTCTTCCAGCCGAATGCGCAGTGCTTCTGCACTTTCTGCACTTTCCCGCTCCTTCTGTACGGCTTCATCCATCTTCTGTTTCATCGCATCAACAGAAGATCGGTCCGGCGCTTCATCGCCAGGGCGGGCAAAGTCATGCGCTTCCTCTTTTGTAAAGGCAGTATGACAGACCGGACATACCGCATGTCCTTCCGTGCTCAGTACTTCTTCCAGATTTGCGCCCAGAAAACCGGCCTGGGCTGCAATGAAATGCTGGTACATGCTGTTATAGGAAGAAACCGCGGCACCGGCGGCCTTTGAAGCTGCTTCATGCGCCTTTTCTTTCTCCTGCAGTGTCAAAGCTGTCTTAGCATTGGACTGTACTGCCGTCATGATCTCTTTCAATGCTTCAGCCTGCTTTGCGGCATCCTTCTGCTGTGTTTCCGCCTGCAGCAGATGTTCCGGGGCATTTTGGTGTGCATCAATCTCTTTCTTCACTTCATTCAGCGTCTGTTCTGTCTTTTCCTGCTTCTGTTTCAGCTGAGCAGCCTGTTTCTTATGGGCTGATGCTGTTTTATTCAGCGCTTCAATCTGACTGTCCATCTGCTGCAGGGCATGATAGGAAGAAAGAGAATCTTTCAGCACGGCAATTTCATGTTTCAGTTTGATGATCTTCTCTTTGATGGAAGGATCATTCTGACTGGTTTTCTGTGCTTCTGCCAGTTTTTCTGATGCCTTCTGCAGCTGTAAAGCAAGTGTCTGAATTTCCCTGCGGTTGGCCGCTAATGCTTCGGCTTTCTGTTGATCTGCGTTTGCAAAGGGCAGTACATTGTGGATCGCATTTTCTGCTTCCCGCAGTTCTTTCTGCTGTGCTTCCATCATCTGTTTCTCAGCCATCAGGGAAGCATAGCGCTTTTCTTCCTGCTCACGCTGTTCCAGCAGTTTATTATCACCGGCCGCCTTTCCTTCTTCCCTGAGCTTCAGGGCATACAGACGGTTTGTTTCAGACTGTTTCTTTTCCGTCTGCGTACGTAAGATGTTTTCCCGCTGGATCAGTGAGTCAAGGGTATTCAGGTATTCACGCTGATCGGGATGCAGAGCTGCTTTTTCTTCTTCACTCAGATCAGTCGGCAGCTGCAGGGAGTCATGCAGACTCAGCAGCTGTGCTTCTGTCTTCTGCCTCTCAGCTTTCAGATGATTGAAGGTATTGATCAGCAGATCCTGATAGCGGCGGTAAAGGGAGACATCGAATAATGTTGAAAGAATCTCTGCTTTTTCTTCCTGGGAAGCAGTGAGAAAACGGGTGAATTCACCCTGGGCCAGCATGGCGATCTCTTTGAACTGTACCGCATTGAGACCTATGATTTCACTGCAGGCTTCACTGACGGCTTTGGCGCCTTTGACAGCTCTGCCATCAGGCCGCTGCAGTTCAGCATCAGGTCTCGGATCCCCATAGACATCTTCACGGCCTCTGACTTTGGGAAAGTGCAGCCAGCGTCTGACTGTATACTCTTTGTCATGATGGATAAAGGAGAGCTTGACCTGCATGTCCTTGCTCTTTGATACCGCATCGCTGTGCATGTCCCGCGCTTCTCTTTCCGATCCTGAGAAGGTACCGTACAGAGCAAAGATGATGGCATCAAAGATGGTTGTCTTGCCGGCCCCAGTGCTGCCGGTGATCAGAAAGAGATCGGATTTGAGCTTTGTAAAGTCAAGGACGGTATGGTTCTGATAGGAGCCGAAAGCTTCCATTTCAAGTATGGTCGGTCTCATATGTCTTTCCTTTCTGCAAGATACTGATAGAGCCGCTCCGCCTGTTTTGCATCCCCACTGCCATCCGGACTGCTTTCAATGATTAAGGAAGCGGCGTAATGCAGGATTTCACGTTCCTTTTCATCCGGTTCTGTGCCGTCATGGCGCTGTGTATAAAAGGCGGAAAACAAAGCATCCAGGGGCAGATCCACAGCCTTTTCTTCCAGCTGCTCTGCACTGTGCAGCTGTTCAAAAGATGAAGTCAGCGCCATGATATGGGACTGTTTTTCATCAAAGATGTCGCGCATGGTGCGGGTGATATAATCACTGATATGCTGGTCGGTGATATTGATGGACACATATTCATGGGTAAGGCCGTTGGTTCTTTCTTCCTTTGTGATATCCGCAAAGGTGCCTTCCACAATGCGCATGGGATGCAGCGGCGTGATGGTACGCATACGGATGAGAGGAGCACTTCCTTTAGGACCAAGATCAATGATCAGCGGTCCTTTTTTCTTCTGCTTTGTTTCATCAAAGTGATAGCACAGTATCGACCCGCAGTAGCGGATTGTCTCTGATCCGATGGGATAGGCCGCATGGATATGGCCGAGGGCTGTATAGTCAAAGTCTTTGAAGACAGAGGCATCAATCCCGCCGATCCCGCCGGTCATGGTTTCCGAGCCGCCTCTTTCCCCTTCTTTTCCCTGAACCGTAACCGTCTGATGGGCAATCAGAACATTACGGGCATGCCAGTCAATATCCTGGGCATCAAGATATGCACGCATGGCTTCTTCCGTATCTTTATAGCTCTTCTCTTCCCCCAGTACTTCTGTTGCAGCAAGAGGGAAAAGATATGGCAGCAGCCAGAAGGTAACCGGACCATATGCATCTTTAAGCGTAATATGCTTCATCTTCCTTGTCAGAACACCGCTTGTATAGACACCGCGCTTTTCAAGAAAGGCATGGCTGTAGTCAATGCGCTCAGGCGAGTCATGATTGCCCGCAATCATCATGACGGCAATATGACGGTCTGCCAGTTCACTCAGAAAGTGATCGAGTAAAGATACCGCTTCACCGCTTGGAACGGAGCGGTCATAGATATCTCCCGCCATCACTACCACATCCGGCTTTTCCTCGTCACACAGCTTCAGAAACTGTTCACACCAGTAGGGCTGGTCTCCTTCTTTCAGAAGATTATATCCATTGACACTTTTACCAAGGTGCAGATCACTGATATGTATGATTCTCATAATCTATTCCTCACTGTTTCTATTATACCTGTCAGACATAACAAAAAACCTGCCATGAAGGCAGGTACGCAACAGATAAATAAAGAATATATATTTAAAGCAGATCGGGCAGTAATCAGTTGTTGAAATACTTCTTACGCTCAGGGCTCAGGTTATCGCAATAGTAGCGGACCTTCAGAGCACGGTCAACCTTGTCCTCTGTCTTAGGTTCGTAGATGAATGTATCACCTTCAAGCATTGTATCAAGCATAGCCTTGCAGACAGTCTCAAGATTATCGACACCTGCTTCAACCTCTGTTAACAGAGCATCAGCGCTGATCTCGATATAGAGCCAGTCCATGCCATGGGCTTCGCCTTTCTTCCAGTTGATAATATCAACGTAATCCTTGACAGACTTCTTGTTGACAGCCGGAGCTTCTTCCTTCTTCACTTCCGGTTTAGCAGCTGCCTTCTTGACCTCCGGCTTCCTAGCCGGAGCCTTCTTAGCGACAGGCTTCTTTGCTGCTGCCTTCTTAGCAACAGGCTTCACAGCAGCTTCTGCTGCTTTAACCTCTTCCTTCTTGGCTGCAGGCTTCTTGACTGCTGTCTTGGCGGCAGTCGCAGTGACTTTCTTAGCTGTAGTCTTCTTTGCTGGCATGATATATACCTCCCTCTGCCTTCTATAGCCAATTGGATTATAGCATAAATCCACTGTTTATCGCATCTTTTTACAGATTTCATGCATGAAAATCAAAGGTACGTGGATAAATTCATAGTGGAATCATCCCTTCCCGTGCTAAGATTGACATCAGAAGGAAGTTATTTATGATCATCGACAGCACCGGAATGAAGAAAATTGAAGCAGACGCAGGCCTCAGTGTCAGAGCCCTCATGGAAAAAGCCGGCACAAAGGCGGCTGAAGCAGTACGTAAGGAATGCGATGGTCATGAAACCATTCTGATTCTCTGCGGTAAAGGCAATAACGGCGGGGATGGGTTTGTCATGGCCCGCCATCTCAGAGACATGCATGTATGTGTATGCGCTGTGGATGGCCCCAGTAAGACAATCGAAGCGGCCGATGCTTTTTCTATGCTTGATGCATCTCTGGTACTGGAAGCTGCGGATGTCTATGAAGCCATAGCCAAAGCCGATATCATTATTGACTGCATCTACGGGTTCGGTTTCCATGGCTCTTTGAAACCTGAAATGCGAAAACTCTTCAAAGCCGTCGCAGACAGCCATGCCCGTATCTTTTCCATTGATATCAACAGCGGTGCCGAAGCAGATGACACTACAGCCGATTCCGATGCCATTCCTTCGGAAATCACCTATGCTCTGGACTGCTATAAACCTTTTCATATGTACCGGAAGGAACATCATCTGTTTGAAAAAACAGAACTGCTTTCCCTTGATCTGCCCCATCCATCTGAATCCCCTTTCCGTCAAATGAATGAGGATCTTTTCTTCAAGAGTTTTCCCAAGCGCCGTGATGATGCCTACAAAGGCACATATGGCGGCTGTACGCTGATCGGCGGTTCCTATGGCATGGCGGGGGCATTATCACTGAACATACTCGGTGCCCGCACCATCGGTGCTTCCTACATCCATGCCGTTACGCCTGAAGAGGTTTACGGCATTGCGGCTTCACGGGCTTTAACCCCTGTCTTTCATCCTTTTACGGAAGGCAACTGGCAGGATGTGGTTTCCCATACGATTGCGAATGCCCGCTCCATTGCCTATGGTTCCGGCTGTACCAATATGCCGCATAAAAAGGATATTCTGGATCTTGTTCTGCAGAGTGCTCCCTGTCCAGTGGTACTGGATGCGGAAGCGATCCGTCTTTTGCAGCATGATTACTATACACTGCGCTTTGTCAAAGAACCGGTCATTCTGACGCCGCATATCGGGGAGTTCTCAGCATTGATCAATAAGCCGGTATGCTATATCAAAGACCACCGCATTGCGCTGACCCGTGATTTTGCAAAACGCTATGGCTGTATTGTGGTGCTTAAGGGCGCCAATACAACCGTGGCTTCCCCAAGCGGAGAGATCTACATCAACCAGTCCGGCTGCAACGCCCTGGCCCAGGCCGGCTCCGGAGATCTTCTGACCGGTATGATTGCGGCATGTCTCACCCAGACGGCCGATGTTTACGGGGCAGTATGTATGGCCGTATGGCTCCATGGGTTTCTGGCTGAAGAAGGCGCGAAGGGACATGCCTGTCAGAACTTTGATCTTTCTCTCTTTCCATCTCTAGCTGATGCGTTCTTTTACCGTCACAACTATTAAAGGCGGATGCGATTGTGCATCCGCCTTTCATGCTGCTTCAGCCCTTGAGACCTTCCTCCTGTCTCTGCATGTTTTCCACAACCACATCATAGATGTCGCCGATGGACTGGCCGTATTCCAGAATCTTCCAAGGCTCATTGGTGTGGAAATGAATCTTGATCGGATCTCCATCACCGCCTACCGCTAACAGACAGTCACCCTCGAAATGGTTCAGGATATAATCATGTACTTCATCCTCATCCAGATCATCGCCGTCAATCAGCAGCTGTGTATCAAACTTGAATTCCAGTTTTTCCATTTTATTCTGCCTCTCCTTGCTTTTTTTATTATACATCCGGGGAAAACGATCTTCCATTGCATATATATAGGGCGGAGGAAAACACATGAACCCGAAAGAAACCGAACAGATTGTCCGCTCCCTGCAGGAAAGCATCACTTCTTTACAGAGTGATGAATCCTACCGTCGCTACCTCAGCCTGCTTTCCCGTTTTCATACCTACAGCTTCCGCAATACCCTGCTCATCTACCGACAGATGCCCTCAGCCACCTATGTGGCCGGGTATCACACCTGGATGAAGGAATTTGAGCGCCATGTCAAGAAAGGTGAAAAAGGCATCCGGATCTTTGCACCCTGCCGCTGCCGCAGAGATCCGGAAGAAATTGCCTTCTTCCGTTGTATTTCCGTCTTTGATGTATCCCAGACGGAAGGACGTCCGCTCAATGCCTTCATATCGGAAAAGATCCAGGGCACGATTGAAGATGAAGATGCCTTTCTCCATGCCCTCTATTTTGTATGCCCGGTAGAAGTCAGAGAAAGAAAAGACATGGACATTCATGGCTGCTATGATCCTAAGGCACAATGCATTTATCTGAAAGAGGGCATGGAGAAAAAGCTTGCCATCCGCACGCTCATCCATGAAATCGCCCATGCCAGCATGCATACCCGCTCTTCTCTTTCCCGGCGTACCAAGGAAGTCGAAGCCGAATCCGTCGCCTATACCGTATGCGCCCACTACGGCCTGGATACTTCCCCCTACTCCTTCGGCTATATTGCCGGATGGATGGAAGAGGAAAACAGCTTTGAAAAATCGATGCATGCCATCAGTGAAACAAGCAGTGCCCTCATCCAGCAGCTTGATCAATTGCTGATCCCGAAAGTCTCTGCCCATGTGCTCATGCCAAAAGCATAAAAAAGATCATGCTTTACACATGACCTTTCCGCCGCCTTCAGGATTTGATCTTATTGTAAACCCATACCGCAATGCAGGCACCGATGACCGCAAGGATCAGTGAGCCAAGCATATTGCGGCTGCCAAGTCCAAGAAGACCGGCCAATAGAGAACCGACAATGGAACCGACAAGTCCCAGGCAGAGATTGCCGCTGATACTTGTCGCATCATTGCCCATCAGCTTATTGGCAATAAAACCTGCCGCAATACCCACAAGCAGGGTTGAAATCAGACGCCACAGCATATACATACCTCCAGGGAATGATATCCCTGTACCCATTATAGCGTTGTCTGAGCGCAGGGCAAACCATATGAAAAGACTGCAGTCATCTGACTGCAGCCTCAATGCCTCAGATCTCAAACAGGTCGCTGTAAACTTTGAGCGCACCGTCTGTATCGTGAGCCAGAACCTTCTTTGCCAGCACCTTGCCAAGCTGTACGCCTTCCTGGTCGAAGCTGTTGACATTCCATAAGAAGCCCTGGAACATGACTTTGTTTTCAAAGTGGGCAAGCAGAGCACCGAGGGATTCCGGGGTGAGCTGTTCGCCGATGATGATGGAAGAAGGACGTCCGCCGTCGAAGTTCTTGTTCGGATTCTCGTCGTCCTTGCCGCAGGCAAAGGCAACAATCTGCGCAGCCACATTGGCACACAGCTTCTTCTGGGAAGTAGAACCTTCAATGACAACATCATTCTCCAGCTGAGACTTCCTGAAACCGATGAACTGCATCGGAATGATGGTCTTGCCCTGATGGAGCAGCTGATAGAAGGAATGCTGGCCGTTGGTACCAGGCTCACCGAAGATGATCGGACCGGTCACATAGTTCATCGGCTTGCCGAAACGGTTGACACTCTTGCCGTTGGACTCCATGTCAAGCTGCTGCAGATGTGCCGGGAAACGGGAAAGCGCCTGGGAATACGGCAGAACAGCTGTCGCTTCCATACCTAATACATTACGCTCATAGACACCGATCAAGGCATCCAGCATATCCGGATTCTTCATCGGATCCTTTTCCTTGGCAAGCACATCTTCTTCATGTGCGCCTTCAAGGATACGGGCGAATACTTCCGGACCGAAGGCCAGAGAAAGTACCGTGCAGCCTACGGCGGAAGAGGAAGAATATCTGCCGCCGATGTAGTTGTCCATGTAGAAGGCATCCATGTAGCCTTCATTCTTGGCTAACGGAGAAGACTCAGAAGTTACAGCAATCATATGCTTTGCCGGATCATAGCCTGCTTCCTTGAGGGCATTCTTGACAAAGGCTTCGTTGGTCAGTGTTTCAAGCGTTGTACCGCTCTTGGATACAAGAATGAATAAGGTATGGGCAACATCCACACTGTTGAGAACAGCCGTAGCGTCATCCGGGTCGACATTGGAGATGAACTTGGCTTCCATCTTCAGTGTATTATGCTTTCTGGCCCAGTTCTCAAGGGCAATGTACAAGGCTCTTGGGCCGAGGTCGGATCCGCCGATACCGATCTGTACAACGGTAGTGAACTTCTCACCTTTCTCATTGGTGATTTCACCGCTGTGTACTTTATTGGCAAAGGCAGCTGCTCTTTCCTGCTGCTTTACATAGAATTCTCTCTTATTGACGCCGTCCGCAATGACATCTTTGCCCAGCTGACCGCGGCAGAGCTGATGCAGAACCAGTCTCTTTTCACCGGTATTGATGACAGCACCGTTATAAAGCTCTTCATACTTTTCAGAAAGCTGTGCTTCCTTGGCCAGCTTGACAAGGGCTGCCAGTACGTTTTCATCCACGTCCTTGGCCGCATAGTTATAGCTCATGCCGGCCGCCATATCCGTATGATAGGTTCTGACCCGCTCAGCACCGTTCTCACCTGACATGACTTCACGCAGATTCACACGTTCAACGGCTTCCAGCTCGTGGAAAGCCTCCAGTTCATCAAGATTTTTCCAATCGCTCATTTTAGTCTCCTTCCATATCTGACGATTTTTCCTGAATACTTACTCATTCTAAACTTTTCTGTCCATCTTTTCCATCAGTCCCGCCGGATGTCTTCTGCATACGCTGCTGTGCCTCTTTGATCCAGCGGGGCATGGCGGATCGGATGGAGGAGAATCCCTTTGTGCTCGGGGGCAGCGCAGCCTTACTGATGGGCGGTCTGCGCCGATTGCGCACTCTTGTATGGTGCAGGGCTTTGAGTGAAAGCCGGGCCTGATCCGTACGGGGA
>Ga0256406_1003757_pt1 | contig 18307 bp, 14 predicted proteins | sample RumenRJG_03DNA_FD_185986 | JGI IMG/M metagenome (GOLD analysis project Ga0256406, IMG submission 185986) | Bovine rumen microbial communities from Lethbridge, Alberta, Canada - RJG_03 | ecosystem: Host-associated > Mammals > Digestive system > Stomach > Rumen | place: Canada: Alberta | collected...
ATCTTCTATTGAATTAGTTACTGTGTTTATAGCATGAAGCCCAGAGTTCTTTGTTGCTACATAAACAGTGTTGTTTGCGTATGTCATTGCGTTGATGTATGACCAATCTTCATATTCACTCAAAGCTGATGAAACCTCTGTTCCTTCTACTCTTGAGAATGAAAGATTGCTACAAATCCATTCATATTTTGCCTCTATAGTGTTAAGGCCTTCTGTCCAATTTGTAGAAAGAACATTGCTCTTGTAAATACCTGTACCAACTCTTCCTGTAGCCTCATCACTATATCCCAAGTGACTCATATTGTGAAGACCTGTAGTATAGTAACCTTCACCTGTTCCTACGTAAATTACACCATTTTCATCTTGTGCTAAAGCAGTAATGTTTTCATGTCCAGAACCAAGAGAAATTTCTCTCCAACTTCTTCCATTATCAACACTAACATACAATCCTGCTACTGTTCCTGCATAAACAACACCATAGTTGTTTCTATCAAACATAGCAGCACGCACACGACCAGCAACATTGTCTGGTCCTATCATTTTCCAGTCAGTTGTGTTGCCTTGCTCTCCGTCAGTCAAGGCTTTTGCCAACAAACTATTTGCTGATACAAAACCCAATAGAGCAAATAGCAAAAGGCTTAAAAGTAATTTTCTGTTTTTCATAATTTATTTATTCTTTATATTAAATACTTAGTGAGAATATTAAGTGGCAAAGATACACAAAAAAAATTATATACAAATATTTTGAATATTTTTTTTGTAATAAACATCTCTTAAGAAGTCTTTCTTTACTTGGTTATATTACTTCTGGTATTTTAGAAATGAAAAGAGAAAAGTTGAAAAAAGGCTTATGTCTGCACAAATACAAAATAAAATAATATACAGCAACAAAGCCAATAGATAAAAGTACTATTGCATTTTCAGATAAATCAAAAACATAAGCAGAAAGCAAACAAACCAATGCTATAAGAATAAGAGGATAAAGAAAAGCAAGACCCAATGCTTTATAGATTTTACTTTGAGGTACGTTCAACAAAACTTTCTCCCCTACTTCAAAACTCTTAGCATTTGATTGTGTTATTTCAAGATTTTTACCCGATTTGGAAGTTTTTTCACACAATGCAGCAGCAGCACAAGCGCTACAACTTTCTTTTTGTTCTACTACTACTTGTATTTTATTCCCTTCTATTTTTAATATTCTTGCCTCAGATGTATTACAATCTTCTTTTTTCTCTTTCATATATATTAATATTGTATTAGGTAAATCAAATTCTTTTATAATCACTGCTATTGATATAGCCTTCTCTTCTATCTTCTGTTCTAACTTTTATCCATTTGTTGCTTTCTCTTTCTATTATTTTTATTTTTTGCCCTTTATAAAGAGTTAAAATATCTTTAGAAGAATCATTTCTTGAACTTTTTAGTTTAATTCCTGAAGTCATTATTATAGCATTGCTATCATCATTTTGCATATTTTGTCTTTCTATTCCAAAGCCCATAGAACATAATGACAAAATAAAAGCAATAATGCAAACATAAAACATCAAAACCTTTCTTTCCGAGAACCTGTAAAAGAAAAACGCTACACAAGAAACAACCAAGAGTATTATCATAACGAAAGCCCACATAACTAAAGACATTGTCCCTGCAATGTATTTTACTATTCTTATAGGGAACCATTCAGACATAATGAAACAATCTCCCATAAGCCTTGAACGAACAATATTTATGTTTAGTTTTATTTCTTTATCATTTGGAGATAGTTTCAATGCTTTTTCATAATACAACATAGCATTGGCATAATCTGAATTATGAAAATATGTTTCTGCTTTTGTACACAAATCTTTAGATGTTAGAGCCTCTTTTTTATTGTTATTTTCTGCTATAGCAAAGGAAGAAATAAACAAAACAGTTATAAACAGTAGTATGGGCAATCCTTTTCTTATATTGCTTAAAATATCTTCTTCTATTTCTTTGGTTTTTATATTCTTTTTATTTTGCTTCATCTCCTCTTCTATTGATGTTATTACATTAATGGTATCATTATATATAGAATCATCGGCATTTATTTGTTTGTCTTGAGAAAATCTTATATACTGGCAACGATTGAATATCGAAACTAAATTATCTACTGTTTTCTTACTTATATCTTCTGAAATGAGTTTTTCTGCACACGATTCAACACTAAATTTAGATTTTTCTATTTTAAATCTATCCAAAAGGTAATTCCAAAGAGCAATAGCAATTTCATCTTCAAAGTCTTCATACTGCTGAAGAGTAAGAAGTTTTTTTGCCTTCTTCAAGCGTTTTACAGCGACTCTCGTTGCTCTTCTTCTTTTTGTTGCTACTACATCACTAAGGCTTGCTAAGTACTTTGAATAAATAGAAATTAAAATCAAAGTGATTGCCACAAATATTACGAAGAGAATATACACAAATGCTCTATCAAAAATATGTTTTTCCTTAGCATTAAGGCTAATATTTTTTGTTGGAATAATATCCATGTTTCTATACTTGGCTCTTTCATCCAATTGCTTTGCGTATCCAGAAGAAGCATCTCCTTTTGCTACATGTATATTATAACCTTCTGCTGTTATGTTTTTATATTCTTTAGTCTTTACATCATAGTAGGAGATAGAAAGTTGAGGTATTTTGAAATCTCCTTCAACAGATGGAATAACTAAATATTTAAATTTCCTTGTTCCTGTTAATCCTGCTCCTGTTTTAGAAATATGGTCTGTTATTTCTGGGTCAGATATTTGAAACTCGTCTGGAAGTTTTAATGGAAGAGAATTAATAAGAGTAAGGTTGCCTTGTCCTTCTATGGTGTAGGTAAGATAAAAAGCATCAAAAGCTTTTATTTTATTATTAGACATAGAAGAAGTTATATTAAACGTTCCTACTCCTCCAACATAGTTTTCTGCTTGAGGTTTTGGAAGTTCAGCAACATTAATAGTAACTGCATTTGTCTTTAGATTCTTTTCAACTCTTTGATAACTTGTGGCAACAGAAGAAAAGAAAGGATCATTAAGAAATCTATCAAAGAAAGGATCTCCTGTTGAAAATTGTCTTTGCGAATGAGTTTGTACATGTGCTACAATACTTAAAGGCATTCCTTGTATAGTTAGTTTTCCTGTTCTTTGTGGATATACTATAACTTTCCTTAGTATTGCTACTTGATATCTTTGTCCATTATATTCTTCTATTGAAAGGCTTGGTGTCTCTTGTCTGTCTAATTCTTCTATCCAAAAACCTATGGAAGATGGTATTTTTTGTATGCTATATTCTGAAACAGGTAAAAGAGTATAAAGTTTATAAGAAATAACCACTTCTTCTCCTTTTACAACATTCGTCTTATTAGGTATTGCACGAACAAACAAAGCTTGATTATCTATGTTTATGCTTGTTTTTTGAGGGTTTGCGTTCCGTTGTTGCGGTTGAGGAGTGTAGTTATTTCGCTGTTGATTATTATAATTGTAACCTCTGTTATAGTTATTTCCTCCTCCACTGTTGGAGTTCCTATCTCTTACATCTATTGCAAAACCTTGTGAAGAATATACCTTGCCATCTGCTTTAATTCTCGCAGGAGAAACGGTTACTTTACCTGCTCGTGTTGCCTGCAAAACGATAGAAAAAGTATAAGAATGTGAAGAGGAAACTTGTCCATTTATTATTGTTGTACTTGAAGAAGAACCTTGGTAAGGTCCAGAAACAATATTTGCACCATTTACTGTTGGAATTTCAAAATTAGAAGGTCTGTCTTTACAACTTATAGAATATTGAATAGTAAAACCTTCTCCTACGTATGCTGTTTGAGGAGCTCTTCCTCTAAAACTCGTTTGAGCAAAAAGACTAACAGAAAATAGTATTAATAATATATGTATGAAAATTCTTCGCATTTGTTTTTACCAATCTTTATCATTGTTTGATTTTGGAGACTTTTGAGGTTTAGTTTTAGTTCTTTCCAATGTTTTCTTTTCGTTTATCTTCATAGCCTCCAACATTTGTTGCATTTGTTGATTGTTTTGGTCGTTGTTGTTTTGATTATCATTTTTCATCAACCAAAGACACAAAGCAAGATTATATTTTGCATTAGTGTCTTTTGGATTTAATATAAGAGATTGCTGATAATCTTTTGCAGCCTGGGAAAGATACTTACTTGAATTACTATCTTCGGTATTCTTTTGCGAAAGATTGAAAAAAGAATTACCCCTATTATATAAGGTATTAGCATATTTCAAAGTATCTTTCTTTGTTTTGCCCATTGGTTGGCTAAGTACTTTGTTGTAAGTATCTATTGCTGCTTTGTAGTTACTGTCAGAAGACATATAAAAAGTGTTTCCTAAGTTATACAAAGCAGGGATAAAAGTAGAGTCTTCTTTCAACGCTTCATTATATTTCTCTTCTGCTTTAAGATATGCCTTTTTATTATAGGCTCTATTGCCTTCTCTTGCATATTGTCTTTTTTTATCACAAGAAGACATCACAACCGCAAACACAACTAACAACAACACATATATGTATCCTTTTTTCATATCTACAAAAATTTAACTTAATAACGCAAGGGCTTTATTTTTATTGTTTTTATTTTTCTGCACTTATGTGAGATAAGCCATTTTATTTAGTCAAACATTTAGTTTATGACTTTAAAGTTTTGAAATTTTTCAAAATTTTAGCTATAAAAGTCGTTCTTTCAAATTTATTTATTACTTTTGCAGGTTGATTTAAGTATGATTAACAATAAAAAGGAATATAATGATGAAAAGAATTATTTGTAGCATTTTGATGATTTCTTTAGCTTTGTTTATGGTTTCTTGCGGTTCTCTGAGCAAGATGCAAAGCAATCACAAAACTGTTCGTTATCAACATTCTCCTAATCCAATGGAGACTACAGGAAATAAAGTTATCATAACTATCAATGGTAATATACCAAAGAATTATTTCCAAAAAGACGCTGTTGTCTATCTTCAACCTGTGCTTACTTGGGAAACAGGTGAAGTTATTCTTTCTCCTATGAATTTAAAAGGACAAAAAGTAGATGGTAATGGCAAAACAATAGAAAAGAAAGCCGGTGGTAGGTTTATGTATAGAGACACTGTTGCTTATAGAAAAGGAATGGAAAGTGCAGTGCTAACTCTTAATCCTGTGGCGTATAAATCAAAGAAAGTTAATGAAGCAAACGCTACTCGTAGCGAAGCTTTGGAAAATGCAGGTGCAATAGAATTAGGCAATGTTAAAATAGCACAAGGCATTAATTCTACTTCTAACCGTGTAGATATAAAAGGAGATATGACTCTTACTGCTCCTGATTATGCTGTTTCTACGGATGAACTTATGACAAGTGATATTTATTTTACCGTAAATATGTTCAATCTTAATTGGGACAATGCTTTAAACAAAAAGATGGAAGCTAAACGTTCCCTAAACTCTATGAAATCCTACATAGTAAATAATCAAGTTCCTCGCCAAATATATGTTAATGCTTGGGCATCACCTGAGGGAGAAGAATCTTATAACATAGGTTTATCAAAGAAAAGAGCAGAAACAACAAGAAAAGTTGTTGATGATATGCTTACTGAAGCCTTAACAGAAAGAGCAAAAGCAGAGAATATCAAGGCTGGTGATATAAATAAATATGTTGCCGATGCAAAGAAAGACATCGTCATCACTACTAACGCAAAAGGAGAAGACTGGGACAACTTCATCAAACTTGTGGAAGGCAGTTCTTTGAATGAGAAAAACACAGTTATCAATGTTGTTAAATCTCAACCAGACAAAGTACGTAGAGAACAAGAAATAAGAAATATGTCTGTTGTCTTCCGTCAAATAGAAGAGGACATTCTCCCTACTTTGCGTAGAGGTGAAATAGCATTCTCTTTCTCTGGTGTTCAAAAGACAGACCAAGAACTTGCAAAAATGGCTTTGACTAATCCTGATAATCTTACATACGATGAACTTATGTATGCTGCTTCTTTATCTCACAACTATGCTGTAAAACTTCAAATCTACGAAGCAGTAACAGAGCGTTTCCCTTCTCAATGGCAAGGCTGGAACAATGCAGGTTCAACAGCTCTTTATCTTAACCAATTAGATGATGCACAAAAATATTTGGAAACAGCACAAAAACTTTCTCCAGACAATGGAACTATAGAGAACAATCTTGCTTTGTTATACTTAGCATTGAATGATGATGAGACTGCTGCTCAATATATAGACAAAGCTATAGAACATGGTAACGAACAGGCTTCAGCTAATGCGGCTATCGTCGCAATACAACAAGGCGATTATGAAAAGGCAGCTGATTTATTACAAGACAGACGTTGCACTTATAATCTTGCACTTGTTCAACTACTAAGTGGTAACACTGGTAATGCAATCCGTACTTTAGATTGCTGCATGGACCAAACAGCAGAAGTACATTATTTAAGAGCTGTTTGCTATGCTCGTTTAGATGACGTTCCTGCTTTAGTAAAGAATTTGAAAGTAGCTTGCGATATGGAACCTGCTTACAAATATCAAGCAAAGAACGATGTTGAGTTCAGACGTTATCAATCTCAAATAGAATTCCAAAATATTATCAACAACTAATTTTGGAACAAAGGTAAGAAGAAAAGGATTGGCATTTTCAGTGCCAATCCTTTTTTCGTTTTATTTTAATACAATCTTTAACTGTTCTGACTATTTTTTATTTGCTGTTCAAGTTCTTTATACCACTTTTCTCCAAAACGGGCAATAAGAGGTTCTTTACAATACCTATATAGGGGTACGTTTTTTTCTTCTCCTTGTTTCAAAGCATTCTCGCAAATCTTCCACATATCAAAATTAACAGTAGAAAACTCCCCATAGTCTTTCACCCTTATAGGATAAAGATAGCAAGAAATAGGTTTAACAAAAGAAGACTTCTTCTCTAAATACAGTTTCTGAAAAGCACAAAACACACAACCTGTCTGTTTATCTACAAAAGAGAATACACAATTTCGCTTATTTATCGTCTTAGTACAAAGCTCTCCTTCTTCATCTTGTTCTGTAAAACCTTCTTTTTCTATTATTTTTTGTGCAGAGTCAGAAAGTAATGGCAAAACCTTAGGAAGAAGTTTTTTTATTTCTCTTTTCTCTTGTTTCGTGATTGGAGCGCCAAAACCTCCTTCTTCCACACAACATTGTCCCTTACATTTTGAAATATCACAAGAAAATTTTATGTCTCTTATATCTTCACTCAAAAGACTGTTCCCTACTACTAACATAATAAATACTATCTTTTTTGCAAAGATATATCTTTTTGGTATGCTTTCAGCACTTTCATGCAAAAAATTTTGAAACAAGTAACATTTCCTTAGAGCAGGTGTAATAGCCTACAAAATAAAAAAACAAAAAGATATAACAAGCAAGAAATTTTAATTTTATCTTTCTAACCAAAGTTGGAAAAACCATTTGTGTATCTTAGCATAACCCGAAAACCCCTTTATCGCATCAGTAATACTTCACCATTTTTCCTGTAAAGGATTTCTCCTGTGTAGGAAGATTTATATAGTAACTGATAAACATACATTCCATTAGGACAAAGCACGTTATTATATTTTCCATCCCAAAAGTCCATCTTTTTCCTTGAAGAAAAGACTCTTGTTCCCCAACGATTAAAGATTTCAAACTCAACAAGGGTGAAATTATCATAATCTGTATAATAGCCAAAGACTGTATTTGTGTTACCTTCAGGCTCAAAAGCGTTAGGAAGATAAACATAAAGAGTCGGCCGTTCTATTACAAAAAGATTCAATGTTACTTTAGTGGGACAGTCATCAGCAGAGTTTATCTTATAGTAGTTTGTATAAGTACCACTACTATTGACAGCAAAACCATATTTTGTATATGTCATTCCTTCAAAGACAGTATCCCACACCTCTATCTCTCCTATCGGTTCAACATCTAAGAGAAGAACGGTAACACTATCACAACCATATATTGAAGTGCTGCGGTTAATGTATGTTCCCGAAGTATTTTGATGAAACCCATGAAGATTATATGTCTCATTTTCACAAATTGTAGCCCTTATAGTATCATTATAATCCTGATGTGTTCTTAACTTAATCGTAAATACTGTGTCTGCCAATGCGGAAGATACGATATAAGAATAAGTTCCTGCCTGAGTATAAACACTGTCTTTGAAAACAAAAGGTAAATCCTCTTCGCACATATCCTCTGTTATCAAACTATCAATACTTATCCTACTGTCTGTTACAGCTATTCTTATGGTTTTCTCTGCAAAGCATATTTTTCTTAAATCCAATGAGTCCAATATATAATGCATCTTGTTAAAAGACTGAATTGAACTCTCTTTAACTTTTATTTCTATCTTAATAGAATCAGTGGAAGTACTTCTATATAAATCTGTTCTATTCTTTAAAAAATAATGTATCATATTATCTGGAAAGAAAAAGAAATCTCTTACTCCCCCTTGCGAATAACTCATACGTAATTCTCCATTAGGATAAGTTCCTCTAATCAATTGTCCATAGATATCAAAACTTATTGGTTCATCATCAATGAAAACATAATAAGGGCTAACTGCTAAGCCATTACCATTTGTTCCTGTCCCTATTTTCCCTGAACCTATAATCCTGAAAAAGAAAGTATAGAATGCTTCTTCCAGTTTTATCTTGGCTGAATACAAAGTATTCCAATGGTTGGTGTGACTATCTCCTCCTTCACATTTGGTTGTAATCATAAGGGTATTTGTTCCATTGCTCTGCTGATTAAGAGAAAAGCCATATCGTGGCTGTAAATCATGAGGCACATCCAAAGGTGAATGCTGTATTGTATATTGCCCTTGCCCATAATATAAAGAATCTGCCTGATGTAAAAGAGTATCAACACTAAAACCTGCATATCCCTCTTCAAAATTAGGGTTGGTTATAAGATTTTCTCCGTCTGCCTTGCCGACTTTCAAAGTTATCTCCTTTTCTTCTCCGGGATTAATAGTTACCCAATGCGATGGCCATGCCTGCTCTACAAGTTCTCCATTCTCATACCAATAATAGAACTCCGCACTATCACTTGCCTGCAAAAGAATTCTTTGAGGTGAGGTAGCAAAGATAATGGTGTCGTCAGGTAGTATATTGATATCACACTCCTGTGCCTGAGCAAAGAAGGAAAGTATAAAAGAGAATACACTAAAAAAAAGAATATCTCGCATTTTCATTTTATTACCGCTTTCAAAACCTTATACACACATATAAACAACAACAAATATCAAAATGTAAATAAAAACTCAAAATTTTTTTGCTTTTTACTCTTATTATTTTTTTGCAAAAGTACGTCAAATATTTCTTTTCTCAAATTTTTTTATTTCCTTTTATTGCAAATAAAACAAAAAAATATAAACAGAAACTGAGATTTTTTATCAGAAATAAACATCTATTTTTCAATGTCTTACAGATTGCAAAAAAAGTCTTCGTTTTTAGAAATTAAAACCAAGTCTTTAGGGGCAAAAGACTTGGTTTTTAGAAACGAAAACGAAGACTTTTTTCAGCACAATCAAATGGTCGTTTATGATGATTTATTTTTACTATCTGGAGTGCGTTAGAAAAACAATGTAATTGTGGTGTTTGACAGTCTTTTTTTTCATTATTTTTGCATACAATCAAAAAAAGTACTAACTTTGCAAATTTGAAAAAAATAAATACTTTTTACCTTATGGAAGTAATACTTAGCGGAATGCGTCCGACAGGAAATCTACACTTGGGAAACTATTTTGGTGCTTTAAAAAATTATGTTTCTTTACAGGAGTTGTATGACTGCTATTTCTTTATTGCAGATTATCACCTTCTTACAACTCATCCTAATCCTGAGGATTTGCTGGCTAACGTTAAAACCATACTTTGCCAATATCTTGCCTGCGGACTTAATCCTGAAAAAGCTACAATATATGTTCAAAGTTCTGTGCCTGAGGTTGCAGAACTGTATATGTATTTAAATATGCTTACCTACGTGGGAGAACTGCAAAGAGTGGCTGCCTTCAAGGAAAAAGTAAGACAAAACCCTAACAATGTCAATGCAGGCTTGCTTACCTACCCTACCCTTATGGCTGCGGATATTCTTTTACATAGGGCTACTAAGGTTCCTGTAGGAAAAGACCAGCAACAACATCTTGAAATGACAAGAGACTTTGCTGAAAGGTTTAACAAGATGTATAAAGTTGATTACTTCCCTTTGCCACAAGCTTTTAACTTCGGAAATGATTTAATAAAGATTCCTTCGCTTGACGGCAACGGAAAGATGAGTAAGTCATACGGAGAGAACGCTACTATATACTTAAACGATGAGCCTTCAGTCTTGAAAAAGAAGATAATGCGTGCAAAAACAGATAGCGGCCCAACAGAAAAAAATCAGGCGAAACCAATAGAAATAGAAAATCTGTTTGCCCTTATGCGTTCTGTTTCTAAGCCAGAGATTATCGAGCAGTTTGAAGATGCTTACAACGATTGTTCTATTCGTTACGGAGATATGAAAAAACAATTGGCAGAAGATATGGAAAACTTTGTCAGCCCTATAAGAGAGAGAATAAAAGAACTTTCTTCCAATGAGGAGTATCTGAACAAAGTAATACGTATGGGAGGAGAAAAGGCTCAGGCAAACGCTTCCAAAACTATAAAAGAAGTAAGAGAGATAATAGGTTTCAAAAAACTATAAAGAGTAAAGAAAATAAGAAATTAAATAATTTATAAACAATAAAAAAATAATTTTAATATGTCAGGACATAATAAATGGTCTACCATTAAGAGAAAGAAAGGTGCTTTGGATGCTAAACGTTCAAAGATATTTTCAAAGATAATCAAGGATATTACTGTTGCTGTTAAGGAAGGAGGTCCAGATCCTGAGGCTAATGCACGTCTGCGTTTAGCTGTTCAAAATGCTAAGGGTGCAAATATGCCAAAAGATACTCTTCAACGTGCTATAACCAAAGCAAGTGATAAAGGAACTGCTGCATTGCAAGAGATTACTTTTGAAGGATATGCTCCTCACGGAATAGCAGTCTTTGTTGAATGTTTGACAGACAATAACAATCGTACCGTTGCTTCTGTTAGAAGTATATTCAACAAACTTGGTGGCAACCTTGGTACTAATGGTTCTTTGTCTTTCTTGTTTGAAAGAAAAGGCGTTTTCCAAATAAAAATAGGCGACAGAGACCCTGAAGAACTTGAGATGCAACTAATAGACGCAGGTGCTGAAGATATAGATCAAGATGAAGAATACTTCACTGTTTATACTAAGATGGAAGACTTCGCTAATATGAACTCTGCTCTTGAAAAAGCAGGCATAGAGGCAGAAAGTGCAGAACTGCAACGTATTCCTAATAACACTCAAGTTATACCTGTTGAACAAGGATTGAAGGTATTGAAACTTGTGGATACTATTGAAGAAGATGATGATGTACAAGCTGTATATCACAACCTTGAAATGACAGAAGAACTTATAGCTGCTCAAGAACAAGCATAAGTTTGTTGTTAAATGCGGATTAGTAATAGAAATAGATGATATACCTATTGCTAATCCGCAATATTTTTTTAATATCAGATTGTATTTAACACTTAATAAGAATGCTTTATCTTGTTCCTACACCTGTTGGTAATCTGGAGGATATGACTTTTAGAGCCGTAAGAATACTAAAAGAAGTAAGCCTTATTCTTGCGGAAGATACTCGTACTTCTTCTCCTCTGTTGAAACATTATGAGATAAATACTCCTCTGCAATCACATCATCTGTTCAATGAACACGAAAGCGTAAAACATATTGTTCAGCGATTGCTTACAGGAGAAGATATTGCGTTGATAACAGATGCTGGCACTCCTGGAATATCTGACCCTGGTTTTCTTCTTGTTAGGGAATGTATTAAAGAAGATGTAAAAGTAGAGTGCTTGCCTGGTGCCACTGCTTTTGTTCCTGCTCTAATAGACAGCGGATTTCCTTGCGATAAGTTTTGTTTTGAAGGATTTCTGCCACACAAAAAAGGCAGACAATCTCGTTTGGCAGAACTCAAGGATGAAAAACGTACAATAGTTTTCTATGAGTCTCCTTTCAGAGTGGGAAAGCTATTAATGGAACTCAAAGAAACATTTTCCGAAGACAGAAAAATCTGCATTAGCAGAGAGATAAGCAAGAAATTTGAGCAGCATTTGAGAGGTACGTTAGGAGAAATGGCTCAAAAATATAAAGATACCCAATTCAAAGGAGAGATAGTTGTCATTCTTTCTGCCGTTGAGAAAGAAGAGAAAATCAAAAACTCCTCTTCCAACAAATATAAGCAAGACTAAAAACTCACAATTTTAATTTTTCTGTCCAAACAATTCCTTTTTTAAAAGAAAAAGGACGGAAATTTTCCGTCCCTCAAAGGTTATTGTTTGATAAAAATATTTTAATCTACAGTTGAGTTGATTACTTGGTTCTCAGCGTATGTAAGATTACCCGATTTCCCCATAGTCAAATTATGTGTTGCTTGTTTTTCAGCTGAAAGAAATTCGTTTGTATCATCTTTTATTGAGTGAAAATTCTCTAACTGCTCTATACCTGATCTTGTCTTAAGCATTTCTCTCATCTGCTTGATACGTTCCCATTTTGTTTCTTCCCTTTCTGTTGCACCAGAAATAATAGAACCTAAAGAAACAGGTCTTTCCATTGACTCATATTCTGGTTCGGAATCAACAACATTATTTTCCTCTTCTATTATTGTTTCTACTATAGGTTCAGTTCTTGTTACTTCAGGTACTACTTCTATTTGTGGTTCTTTTCTGTGAATAATATCAAGCTCTTTAAAAGCTTCCTCACGAGTAAGGTTAGAAGTATTATTGATGAAAGAAGGTTTCTCTTCTTCTTGTCTTATATCTTCTATTTGTTCTACCTCATCCATTTCTAAAACAAATACCTTGCCTTCTGGTTCTCTTTCTTGCTGAGAAGAAAGAGAAAAATCTGTCTCTGGAGTTTGTCTTATTAAGGTAAATTCTTCAAGTTTCTTTGCCTCTTCTTCTTTCTTCTCTTCCAATGTTGATGGAGTTGATTTGTAAGAAGAGTTATTTAAGGGAGTAGAAAGAATGTTGCTTTTAGTTTGAAGAGGATTGTGTATTTTTACTTTATCTTCTCTTTGAGTAGGATTATATATTTCTTTGAATTCAAATCCTGTTGCTACCAAAGTAACAGAAACTTTTCCTTCCAAAGAATCATCATAACCATAACCCCAAATAATATCTACATCCCTATTAGTAATCTCTTGAATATATCCTGTAATGGTTTCTATTTCTTCATTGTCTATTTCTAATTCAGCATCTGAAGAACAAGAAATATACATAAGAACATTCTTGGTTTGAGATAAATCGTTGTTGTTTAAAAGATCACAAGTAGCTGCTGCTTCTACTGCTTTGTATGCTCTGTCTTCTCCTTCCCCAACTCCACTTCCCATAAGAGCAACACCAGAATTACGCATAACAGATTGAACATCCTTGAAATCCACATGAATATAAGACTCATTGGCAGTCATCATTTCTGAAACTCCTTTAGCAGCTGTCAATAATATATCATCTGCTAATGCAAAAGAGGCTCTCATATTCATTTTTCCTCTCTCTTTTAGTTTATCAGTATTGACAACAATCATTGCATCTACATATTTTTTCAACTCTTCTATTCCTGCAATGGCTTGTTCTCTACGTCTTCTTCCTTCAAAAGCAAAAGGAATGGTTACTATACCAACAACTAATATTTCATCTTTTTCTTCATCATTAGCATCACCCACTACTTCTATTTCTTTTGCTATACGAGCAATAACAGGACTTGCTCCAGTTCCTGTTCCTCCACCCATACCAGCAGCAATGAATAACATGTGTGTATTTCCTGATAAAGCTTGTCTTATTTGTTCTTCAGCAGCTTCAGCAGCTTTTTTACCAACAGGAGGAGTATTTCCTGCTCCAAGACCTTTGCCTAACTGTATCTTGTTTTGAACAGGAGATTTTTCTAAACTTTGTCTATCAGTATTACAAACAATAAAATCGACACCTGTTATTTTATTGTTGTACATGTGATTAACTGCGTTGGTTCCAGCTCCACCAACACCAATGATTTTAATGTAAGATGATTGTTCTGTAGTTACATTTATATCCAATATGTTATCCATCATAGTCTAAATTTTATTTTTTTGGTCTATTTTCTATACTTATAAACACACACTTTAGAAAATGTAAAATTACTACTTAATTACAATATAGAAGAATCCTTCTCTATTTTATTATAAACATAGTTTTGTTAATAAACAGATTTTATTCAACTCCATCGCTAATAATACCCCTAAGTATTTTATTGATTTTGGCTGCAAGACCTCCTTCTTTTGGTTTTTTAACTTTTTTCTTTTTCTCTTTTTTGTCCTCTTTCTTAGGCTCTTCTTTCTTTTCTAATTCAGGAGTCTCTTGAGTCTCTTCCATTATTGGCTGTTGAGGTTCTTCCACTGGTATTTCAGGAAAATCATCATTCTCTTCATAATATTCAAATCCCTTTATAACAAGACCAATACCTGTTGCATACATAGGATGACGAATGTCTGCCATATCTGTTGGAAGCTTTGCAATGTTACTGTCTGATTCCCCTATTCGTGTTGCTATGCCGCCTGTTATATATTCGGTAAGTTGAGGTAAGTTCTTTATCATTGCACCACCTCCTGTTAAAACAATACCTCCCAAAAGTTTCTTCTCAAAACCTGTTGTTTTAATATCCAAGAGTACTTGATTCAGTATCATCTCTGTTCTTTCGTGGATAATTTCAGTAAGTTTAGATACTTTTATCTCGCGACTTTCTCTTCCTTTGAAACCTGGAATACTTATTATATCGTTCTCTTGTTGTTTAGAAGGAATACAATCCCCATATTTTTGTTTTAGAGCCTCTGCTTGACTGGTAATAATAGTGCAACCTTCTTTAATATCGTTGGTTATGCTATTACCTGCAAGTTGAATGACAGATGTATGACGCAAAACACCTTCATGATAAATGGCTACATCAGTTGTTCCTCCACCAATATCCACAAGACAAATACCTGCTGTCTTATCTACCTCGTCAATAACAGCCTCTGCACTTGCTATAGGTTGAAGAATAAGATTCTTTACCTTATAGCCTGCCATTTCAACACTTCTGTGTATGTTTTTAATATTAGTTACATCAGCACTTATAAGATTGAAGTTACACTCAATACTTTTACCAACACGACCTACAGGGTCTGAAACACCACTATCTCCATCTATTATATAGCTTTGAGGAACAATATCTACTATCTGGTCGCCAGGACTAAGACTAATGTTGTAAAGTTCTTTAATTATTGATTGTATATCTTCGTTGGTGATGATGTGATTATCGTCTTGGATAATTTTAGTAACTCTGTGATGTTGAGTACGAATATTAAATCCAGCAATACCAACAAAAGCTTCAGTAACTTTATATCCACTTTGAGCTTCTGCCTGATCAACAGCTTTCTTGATACTGTCTGCTGTTTTGGTAATGTTTTTTACATCACCTCGTTCTACTCCCACAGAAGGAGTTTTCCCCCTACCGATGATTTCTATTTCATCATTCTCATTTTTTCTTGCAATAAAGACCGCTATCTTGGTAGTTCCAACATCTATACCAACAACTATATGGTCTTTTTGTGTGAATGTTTTTTTATTGTTTTGCATTTTCTTTATGATGTTTATAAGTTATTGTTCTATTGTTTTCTTTGTACAAACGACTTGATTATATGGTTGAGGATTTAAGTTTGAATAGTTATCCCAACCATTATAGAGGAATGCTTGTTGATAGAGTGCAGAAAGCTTGTGAAGTTGAGTATCCCATGGTGGTTGGCTGGAAAGAGTTATTGTGTGAGACCCTATTTGAGGAACGAGTATAAGAGAGTTTTTATTTTGATAAATTTGCGATATTTGATATTTTAGAATACTGTCTTGATTAATAAGAGTTGCAAGTTGATAAAGTAAATAAAGGTTTCTGTCTTTAATACTGTCTATTTTGGTTGGGTTAGTAGGAAGATAAGGTGTTGTAGCTATGATTGTGTTAGTACAACGTTCGGTGTTTAATTGTAAAATATTTAGTTCATCATCTATATAATAGGTATGACCTTTTGTATCAAAAATTCTTATAACAGGCAAAGATTGTTGAACAAGAATTTTAAGTATTCCTCCAATAGTAACAGAAACATGAGCGTGAGAAACAAAGTTTTGTTGTTGCAAATATTGTTGTATAAGCTGAGTGTGTATTTCCTTACGTTTAAGTTGAGTAAAATTACCAAAATGTAAGGTAAGTTGTTGTTGAAGTTTAGTTTTGTCAAGAACTTGGTCTTTGGAAGGATATTCTATTTGAATATCAACATTTCTAACCTTCATGTTGTTAAGCATAAGGTTAGACAACAACACTATTACTATAATTGCAAGTACAACGATAATATATCTCAATCTCTTACTCTTCATTAAATTCTTCTTTTATTTAAAAGTGTTTCTTTGATAATAGGAAGTAGTTTATCTATATCACCTGCTCCCATTGTAACAATAAGTTCTGGTTCAAGAGCTGACAGAAGAGGTTGTAGTTGTTCTTTATTTACTAAGTACTTATCCATAATAGGTATTTTGTGTAGGATAAGATGAGAGGAAACTCCAGCTATGGGTTCTTCTCTTGCAGGATAAATAGGCAAAAGAATGATAGTGTCTGCAAGAGAAAGACTTTGTGCAAAACCGTCTTGAAGATCTCTTGTACGAGAGTATAGATGAGGCTGGAAAATAACTGTAAGATGTTTGTTAGGATAAGCTTGGCGTATGGCTTCAAGTGAAGAAAGTATTTCGTTTGGATGATGAGCATAGTCATCTATAAAAATAATATTATTATCACTATATATATATTCTAATCTGCGTTTAATCCCTTTGAAACTTTTTAAACCATTTCTAAGGATAGTTTCACGTTGAGGTTTAGAAATATTTTCAGCTTTCATGACAGCGTTACAAACTTTGATAGCTGCGACAGAGTTTTCTACATTGTGATTTCCAAGAGTATTCAGCTGGACATCAAACAAACTATCCTCTCCATCTATGTAGTCAAAATAGAAACTGCCTTTATAGATACGGATATTAGAAGCATAAGTTTGAGCATTAACATCCATAAGAGAATATGTATATAGATTATCCATATCATGAAGTTTCTCTATAAGATTTTGACAAGTTGTTTTAACTATGACCTTACCATTCTTATCAGTAAGACGTGCAAAAGATTCAAAAGCATTATGTAAGTTTTCATAAGTATGATATATATCCATATGGTCTCTATCTATAGAAGTAATAACACTAATGAATGGTTTTAGGTGAAGAAAACTTCTATCATACTCATCTGCTTCAACAACAACGTATGGACTTTGTGCATTGAAAAGAAAATTAGAATTGATATTATTTTGTATCCCTCCTAAAAAAGCAGAACAACCAATAGGAGAAAGAGAAAGAATATGTGTAATAAGACCTGTAGTAGTTGTTTTCCCATGCGTTCCCGCGACAGCAAGAACTTTTTTATCCTTAGTAATGTGTCCTAAGGCTTCAGAGCGTTTTTCCATAGGAATATTACGATGAAGAATTTCTTGGAAAATATTGTTGTTTTCTGGTATAGCAGGAGTATAAATACAAGTATCTATTTTTTCTGGTAGGTGTTTAATGTTATCTTCATAGGTTATTTGTACTCCTTCTTGTTGAAGTTGAAGAGTAAGAGGTGTCTGTACTCTATCGTAGCCTAAAACAATATGACCTTGGTGGAGAAGAAAACGGGCAATAGCACTCATGCCTATTCCTCCAACACCTAAAAGGTAGAATATTTTTTGTTTCTCGTTCTCGCTCATAATTACTACTTTCTAATTAAACTAACGACACGTTCAACAATCTGTTCATCACTATCAAAAATAGCAAGTTTAAATATGTTTTGACTTAAAGTCTTTCGTAAGTCCTCATCTTCTAAAACAGAAGAAAGAGTAGAAACAAACGAACTTTGCAAGTCTTTATCAAGAACCATAACAGCAGCATTGTGTGAAGTAAGAGCCATAGCATTTTTCCTTTGATGGTCTTCAGCTACATTTGGTGATGGAACAAGAATAGTTGGTTTTCCTACTTGACACAGTTCACTAATACTCAAAGCTCCTGCACGCGAAATAATGACATCGGCAAGCGAATAAGCAAGAGGCATATCCTTAATAAACTCCGTAATACGTATGTTAGGATGTTTAGCAATTTTCTCGTCAAGACTGGAGAGTATGCTTTGATAA
>Ga0256406_1003758_pt1 | contig 18306 bp, 20 predicted proteins | sample RumenRJG_03DNA_FD_185986 | JGI IMG/M metagenome (GOLD analysis project Ga0256406, IMG submission 185986) | Bovine rumen microbial communities from Lethbridge, Alberta, Canada - RJG_03 | ecosystem: Host-associated > Mammals > Digestive system > Stomach > Rumen | place: Canada: Alberta | collected...
TTTGCCCCAAAGTCGGAGATATTCTTGATAACCGAGGAGTAGAGGCAAGGCAAGGAAGAGAAAATAAATTTCAGGGTCTTGAAGCGAGCTCAAGTTATTGTGCTTCAAAAGAACCCAGAATCCGCCAAAGAAATAGAGTGATATTCCGACGAAAAACGGGAAAAGAATATCTTGAAAAAGGATACGCCACACCGCTGGGCGAACTAACGGTTCCAGGGGAGTCAACGGGTTCTTTTTCCGAACGGTGATGAGCCAAACCCCATAGGCGATGGAAATGATGTCCAAGAGCATCAAATCCAAAGGGAACGCCCCCGAAAACACCTGATCCCCATATTGATATTCGCCTTTGGCCCATAAGACAATCGCAAAGACGAGATCCAGCGTACCAAGGCATAGCAAGAAAGCTGCTCCAATGATTTTGGCATGATGGTGGCGTTTTTCGCTCGTAGGGTGAAGTAAGACATGCGTCACGCCGAGCCAAAGCAAGGGCAAGCAATAAGCAAGCTCAACCCAAAATAACCGGGATTGATGGCGGAAATGAGGCATATCCGCAAAGGCAAAGCGGATGCCACGGAAGAAGAGAATCCCGGCGAACGCGAAGAGAATCGCTTCTAAAGCCCAATACATCCAGGCGAGTCGCTTACTCATCGTAGACCCTCCTTTCGAAGGGAAGAGACGGCATATCCTTCATGGTCATCGACATAAAGATGGGTCAAATCATAAGCGCCATCTTTCTTTAACGTATAAAGAGCACCGCCCGTTAATGTTTGGTGTGTATCGGGATCTTCGTAAGAATAGAGTTCCGTTCCGCTTTTTACACCATAACCCATCACAAAGCCATCTTGATCTTGCAACACGAAGTCATTGTTGTGGTCATGTCCATAAAACACGCCACGCATCCCAATTTCTTTGGCCACCTGGACAAAGGAGGAATCCACAGAACTTTGACAAGTCTTCTCGTGCTGCTTGCCTAAAATCCATTGGCTTTTATCGCTTGCCGTTCCTTGCAAGGCTGGGGCAAGTTCTTTCGGCGGAATATGAACGAAACCCAAAGAAGGAACGGAATCGTTCATGGTGTCGTGGACGTTTTTCATCCACCCGACTTGGTTTTCGTGAATGCCGTCATAACCATAGGAGAACGGACTCTCTAACGTCAAAGAATTGGAATCTAAAAGATAGATTCTCCAAACGGTATCGTTGCCATCGCTCCAATCGATGAAGTAATTCGTGTCACCGTCTATGCCATCATCGGCATAAGGCAGGCTTAAAGCGTTCTCACCTTTTTGAATGGCCTCATTCATCCATTCCCGACTCCAATCGCCTTCCTTGTCGTGATTGCCATACGTGACCGCGAAAGGAACGCCCCACCCATTCACAAAACGATAAAGTTCCGTGACCATCGCTTGATCGGCACCTAAGAATGAGTCACCGGTGATGACGATTAAGTCTAAGTGACCCGCTTCTTTCTTCGCCGCTTCAAAAACCTGTGTCAGATATTCTTCGGAATGCGCGATTTTCGTAGTGTAACACCAATGAATATCCGTTAACTGAAGGATGGAAAACGTGTCATTCGTCGAAGTTAACACTTGACGATAGTCTTTGATCTCATAAGTCTTCGTGCCGCCTTGGCAAGCGCATAATGTTACTAACGAAAGAAAGGTGCCAATGAATTTATGGGTTCTCATTCCTTAATATAATAAGAGGAAATCGATTAAATCGCAACGGCGTCAGGAAGTTTTTTATAGGGGTCTTTTTTATCGATGCGGTCGTAGAAGAAGATGCCAGAGAGGTGGTCGATTTCGTGTTGCAACACAATCGCGTCAAATCCCCGTGCTTTGATGACGATATCTTTGCCTTGTAAAGCGTCATAGGCTTTGACCGTCACTTTATAGTCACGGTAGGCATAGCCGGGATGGGGCTCATCCACGGATAAGCAACCTTCACCCGATTCAAGATAACATTGCCGAACGGAATTCGCGACAATCTTCGGATTGACGAGTTCATATTGAACGTATTCTTTTCCTTCTTCGTCTACGGGATAATAAATGACTAACATCCGTAGGTTTTCCCCGATTTGAGGAGCGGCTAATCCAATACCTTCTCGGATAGAAGGATGTTTTTCCCGGAAAGCGGGATCTTGGCTTTCTTTTAAATGCTCTAACATCGCATCAAGCGTGGCTTTATGTTCGGCGCTTAAGGGCATCGGAACGTCTTTTGACGGGGCATGAATATTTTTAGAGGTATCTTTCACGATTTTTAGCATACCCGAATTGTAGCACGATTCTTGAAAAGCCGTTAAAATCATGCTGTATGCAAGAAGAATTAAAACGGGCAGCGCTAGAATTTCATACTGCGATAGAGTCTGATCCGCGCTTTGTCGCGCTTCATGAATCGGAGAAAGCCATGGAACAAAGCCCTGAAGTCCGTGCCTTATCCTTAAAAATGGAAGCGGCAGAAGAAGCTTATGGGCTAGCGCTTTCGTTACATGATGCCAAATCGCCAGAAGTGCTCGCAGCTCAGCAAGCACTATATCAAACTAAGAAAGCGTTAGATGAACATCCCTTAGTGGCCCGTTATAACCAAGCCTTTATTGTGACGCGCGACTTAGAGATGCAGTTTGACGATATTCTATTCGGCGTTTTCCGCCTTCCTTCTTTATCGACGGAGGCACACTAAGATGCTAAAGGTCGCGGGAGGGAAATATCGTTCGAGACAAATAGAAGTGCCGCCGAACGGAACCGTCCCTACAAAGTCTATGGTCCGTGAAGCCATCGCAAATGCTTTATTGCCGATCATTCCTGGGGCAAGAGTGCTCGATTTATTTGCCGGTTCTGGCGCGCTTGGCATTGAGATGTTATCGCGTGGTGCGAAAGAAGCGGTGTTTGTCGATCATTCTCCAGAAGCGGCCCGCATCATTACCTCAAATCTAGTTTTATTAAAAGAAACGAACGGAAAGGTGCTCTGTGCTGATTTCCGTTCGGCAATCGAATCGTTTGATGCCCCGTTTGATATTGTGTTATTGGATCCGCCTTACGCCGAGCTTTCTTGGTACGATGATGCGATTCAAGAATTGTTGCAGCGTAACTTATTAAAAGAAGGCAGCGCGGTCATGTTAGAATACGAACAAGAACCGACGCTTGATGCCTCTAGTTTTTCACGGAGCCGTTCCTATCGTTATGGCCGCACAAAAGTAACGATCCTTTGGAGGTAAAAACATGCGTACTGCCGTTTATCCTGGTTCTTTTGACCCGATTACCTATGGACATTTAGGCGTGTTAAAACGTTCGTTAGACGTTTTTGACCATGTTGTTTTGTTACTGGCCGTCAATCCGGCAAAGAATTCTTCTTTCAGCGTCGAAGAACGTCTTGCCATGATGAAAGAAGCGGTGAAAGAGTTCCCGAATGTTTCTGTGGATTATACGCCTGGCCTCGTCGTTTCTTATTGTAAGAAAATCGGGGCGAAGCATATTATCCGTGGATTACGTGCCGTTACGGACTTCGAATATGAATTCCAGCTGGCAGCCGCGAATGAATATGCCGACCCCGATATTGATATGGTGTTCTTCATGGCCAGAAAAGAAGAGACATTCGTTTCTTCTAGCGTCGTGAACGAACTGCATCATAACGGGGTGAATATTGATGCCTTGGTGCCGCCAGTCGTGCTGGAATACTACGCGAAGCACAAAAAATAAAAGAAAAGCGTTGCCCGAGAGCAACGTTATTTCTTAGCGATTGATAAATTCGATTTGCGGTTCCCTTTTTAAAGCGTAAGACATGAGGTTCGTAGCATCGAGATTTTCGACATGCAAATCGACCGCGTGGATGGTGCTGTTATCGTAGGTGTGATAGTAATAGATTCCTTTGTCGGTGTTGCAGCACGAGGAATAAATCGTGATCTCGTAGGAATTTTCACCCAACCGGCAACAACCGCGTTGTTGTTCCACGGAACCTAAGATATGAAAGAACTGACTGACGGATGAACCTTCGTCTACTGGAGAAACGGAATTCATTTTCGTAAAGGCTACGCGAACGAAGCGTGAGCTAGAAGATAAATCACCTGGCAATCCCATCGCGCCCATGCCACGGCTGTATTCTTCTAGCAGTAAGTTGGGAGAGAAAGTGTTTGGACGACTTTCGCAAGACAAAGCGCGGTAGTCATTCAAACGGAAGAGTTGCAAAGGGAAAGGTGGGTTATTCGTCATGACACCGACGGGATTCTCATAAACTTTTAGTCCTTCGGCCACGCTTTCGATAACCAGGGAGCCTTCTTTCGAAGCAATCATCCAGTGTAACGGCGTAATCGGGAGTTTTGGGCTATAGGCAAGATTCACCAAACGAAGGCGGGAAAGCAAAGTTTTTGCTTCGGATAAGTCACGACATTGTCCTAGCACCCAAGGAATGAATTCAAAAGGGGCGATGTTATCCTTTTCATCCTTCTTTGGCTCTTCGAAATAAGCATAATGCGGGAAGTTTAAACCCGCCATCGATAAGCCACATTCATTGGTGGCGTCGTAATAAAGTGGATAGTTGTCTTGGACGTAGGCCATACCGATTATCGCGTAATGGGAGGCCAAAGCAGCTTTTTGCCGGAATAACAAAGGGTAGTTTCGTGGCGTGATGGTTACGCTTTCTTGATAGGAGTATTCGAGATCGAGATTACGGCCGAAATAGTGATCTTTAGTTTGAAAAGAAAGACAAGTGCACATGGGAGTTCCTCCATTTTTATCGTACGCTTTGAAAGCAAAAACGGCAAAGGAAAGCCTTCTTTTGACTCCTAAAGAAAAGAAAAACGGGACCAGTTGGATCCCGTTATTCATGCTTTTGAAATTAACCTTGTTTTGTGAAGAGGTTATCGACCGAGTAGGCATCGGTGTGGTTCCACATGTCACGTAAGAGTTTTGCCCGTTCGATGTCACCACTGCCAGAAACGATGAAGAGCACTTCGCTTAAACCAGCACGGCCTTGTTCGATGGCGGTTTGGCTGAAATCCACTAAGCAGACCGTCGGAGAAGGGAAGTTCGTCAACGGATTCGTCGAAGCACTGTCCGTTTCGTTTAACGCGAATTTGTCGTAGTTCGATTCCGCCACAGAAGCACGAGTGCGATATGGCGCTTGGAAGAGTTCCGGACCAGCTTGTTCAAATAAGTTCGAATTGACATACAAGAAACGGCTGAACGCGCTTTGTCCGCCGAGCGTTAACGTGTAGTTCGCATCATTGTCGGAGACATAGGACGTATTGAACGCATAAGCTTTGAATGGTTTCCCGTCGGAGATCTTCATCGCGTAGGCTTCTTTGTTCCAGTTATCGTTCAAATATTTCAAACCGGTTTCGATGTTGTCCGAAGTCGAATCATTTTCTTTGTAGAAGACCACGAAGAACTTCTCGCCATAGGTGTTAATGAAATCTTGATAAGGAGCAGTGGAATCGTTCGTAGAGCCATCATAGGCAATGGCGTTGCATTCCGCTAATTTTTGCGCCAGTTTATCGCCATCCGTAACGGCTTCTCCGAGTTGATATTCCTCTCCATTGATCGAAATATCGTATTGTTTATAGAATTGGCCGGAACCCGAACCCGAGAACGATTGGGCCCAACGGGTAATCGAAGGAATAGAGAAGATGATGGCGAAGATGGCACCGACAATCAATAACGGTTGCACCCACGCGGTTTCTTTAATCCAACGCCAAATTCTTACAAAGAATGCGCCGATGGCTTTTAATACAATCATGCGAAACCTCCAAAAAAGACCTGTCTTTCTAGAAACAGCGCTTAAATCTTATCATTATGACTTGCGATAGGCAATTACGGACATGAACTTTTTCTTTTCTAAAAGAAAGAATAGGATTGGGGACACCCCAAGGCAAGCGCGAATTATCTTTTCCCGAAAGCGCTTTTATCCGATTGAGAATCGTTTTCCTTGCCTTATAATAAATACCACAAATGGGCAAAGGCAAGTCGCGCTGGGCAAATCAAAAGGAACAGGTTCAGAATTGGCTTTATGACCACCTGGCCATCAAACATGCGTTGCAATATACGGGTTTGTTCCTTTTATCCTCGCTTTCGGCTTTTGTCTTCGCTTTCGGCTTTAATACCTTTGTGGATTTGAATTCCATCGGGGATGGCAAAATCGTTGCCGGTGGCGTTTCTGGTATCTCTCAGACCTTCACGCTATTCTTAGAAGTATGTGGCGTGGATATTCAAGATGAGAATTTATTGATCTCTATCCTTTATTTCGTTTTGAACGTCCCGGTGATCATCTTGGCTTGGTTTGGCATCGGAAAGAAATACACCATCTTTACGTTGGTCAATGTTGCCGAAGTTTCTTTATTCGTGCGGTTGCTCAATTCTTCGCACGTGCAACTTGTCGGTGATGTGGCCGAATGGGTCAACAATAATGCGGGCTTCTTGGCCCGTGCCATTTTTGGCGGTGTTACGACGGGTTTGAGTTCTGCCTTGGCATTAAAAGGTGACTTCTCCGCGGGCGGTGTCGACATCATTGCGCACTACATTTCGCTTCGGAAACGCACTTCGGTTGGCAAATATTCTGTGACGATCAATACCATCACCATGATTTTGTTCACGATTCTTAGCTGTTGCAAAGCCAACTGGGTAGAAACCAGTGTTGCGGAATATATCGCGCATGCTTTCTTCTCCACCGTTTATCTCTTTGTTGCCGGCTTAGTCATTGACCGCATCCATACGCGGAACAAGAAATGCAAAGTGGAAGTGGTGACGAACAACGAAGCGTTAGGCCAGTTCATCATCACGAATCTTCCTCACTCTGCCACCATGACGAAAGGCATCGGGGTTTATACGGGCACGGAACGTTATATCTTCACGATTGTGATCTCGACTTACGAAATCAACAATGCGCTTCGTCTGATTAAAAAAGAAGACCCAAACGCCTTCATTCAAGTCGTACCACTAGAACGGGTAGAAGGCCGTTTCTATACAAGACCGATTCAATAAAATCATTGGGATTTCTAAGGGATTTCGTAAGAAATCCTTTTTTCTTTATAGAAATCCGATGTTTTTTAGAAAAGATAGGTAAATCCCCATTCAATATGATCGGTGGGAGAAAAGAAAAGGCATCGGAAGCACTCCGATGCCAGTAAGGATGAAGGATTAGAACGTCATCATCCAGCAACCGAGGCAAAGCCCGGCGATGGAAAGAAGAAGTAACGGCATGGTCGCAAAACGGAACGGGCCATTTGTGTTAGAGACGGAAAGTCGATCTAAGACGGCGCCCGTGGCGTAACTAGCGGCCAAGTAACCTAATGGCAAGCAAATGATGCTGCCGATTAACATGACGGCATCCGTGCCAGCTTCGTAAGAAAGCAAGACGACCACCAAAGCAAGCAAAGAAGAATTTAAGCCGATTTCGACATAGGAGTCGGATAAATCGTTCCGCATGGCTTCAGGGAAGCAATATTTCGTAAGAAGAGCGAAACCGCCTAAGCAGATCGACATGATGAGCACCGCGAAAAGCGGAGTCAGATACGTCCACATGGCGTTATTTGCCGCCAAAGCACGGAACCCCCAGCCTGCAAAGCCCAAGATCAAGGCTTCCACAAAATAGAGGCACAAAAGCACCCAACGATAATGGGTCTTTTTGGCGCCAAGGGCAACGTTTTGCCGTAAACCATAGCCCGATAACACCAAGCTATGCGCGAAGAATGCCGATAAGAGAACACCTAAGAATTGCATGGTTATTTTGCCTCCTTGGCTACGGAAGCCTTTTGCTTTTTCGCTTCGAGAATCGCAAGATGAATGCCTGAGAAGATAGCCACTAAGAAGAAGCCACCAAACGGTTGTGAGAGAATGCCTAACGTCCAGCCACTCCATGCCTTCCAGGTAGAAGAAGTGCCATCAATCGCGGTGAACGTAATCGCGCCAGTGGCCAAAAGTTCGCGGACAAAGGCGATGAGCACCAAGGCAAGCAAGAAGCCAATGCCGCTTCCTAATGCATCCCCAAGATTGTCAGATAAAGGATGTTCCAAACTCTCTTGCCCTTTGATGAGTACCAAAGAGGTGGTGGAGATAAACGGAACCAACGTCAATAAGGCAATGGCTTTTTCGTTTTCCGTGTCGATGAGTTTTGGCGCATACGCCACCAAAAGAAGCATGGTCACGGTAGCAAAGCAAGCCGAGAGAATTGCCGATAAGATCGTCGCCCCGACTTTGTTTAAGAACGAATGGCAAAGTGAAACGATAAGGACGGTCAAGAAGAGGATGACCAACGTTAAGACACCAACCATCAAGGCGGTTTGGAATCTCGTGGTCGCTAAAACGGCTAACGTAAGTCCTAAGAATAACGTCAAAACGGGGTTATTGAAGTAAAGGCCGTCAAGGAATGAGGATAAAAATCCTTTTTTCGTTTGTTCCATGGCTTATTCCCTCCCTTTCGCGTCGGTTAACGCAGCGTCGACCGCCGTTTGCATGGCAACAGGCGTTTCTTCCACGGTTGCCCCGGTGACAACGACATCGGACGAGCCATCATAGCCGATGAAATCTTTGGTCGCCCGTGCCCAATTCGTGCCTTGATCGTCTTCGTTTGATTTCACGAAGGCATAGTAAGCGACGGCATCATTTTTAATGCCGATATCGAACGTGACTTTGCCACCGAACCCCGTTGCGCTACGGCAACGATAGTAGAAGGCTTTGACGGACGTGTCAGGCAAATAGACGCGGTAACCATCAAGTAAGTATGATTTCGAAGTAACGGTCGTCTCGTCAATGATTTTGGTGACACCGGTAGGAGCGTCATCTGCAAATAACGTTGCGACGACCTCAGGAACGGCATCGCCAGAAGGAACACGCGCTGCAATGGCTGGGGCCGTCACCCCGTAATAGATGCCGACGCTTGCTCCTACGGCTGCTACCGCAGCAAAGCAACAAACCAAGGCGGTTTTTCCAATTAAATTCATGGTTCTTTCCTCCTTATGCAGCAAATCTTCCATCGGCTTGAATCGTGTGTTGTAACCCAAAGGTCAGCCCGACGGCCAACACCGCGAGGAAGAGGACGCAAACGACAATGGTCGGAACGAGATTATTCCGCGTCCGTCCTTTGACGACCTTATCAATCAATGGCGTTAAGAAGTTCATGATCAAGATGGAATAGGCAACGCCTTCAGGTGAAGCGGTGAAGAGACGAAGCAAGATGGTAATGAATGCACTGCCTAAGGCAAAGATGATTCGTCCCGAACGGGCAGTGGGGCTCGTGACGGGATCCGTTAAGCAAAGGATGCCGCCAAAGAAGATGCCGCCAATGGCCGTGTATTTGAATGCATCGGCAAAGGCATATGTGCCATCCTTCATCGCAAAGAACATAAGCAAGAACGCCAAATACAACGAACCGATGTAGAAGACAGGAACACGCCAATCAATGATTTCGCGGACGCAAAGATAGACGCAAATCACCAAAAGGAGCAATAAATACGTCTCACCTAAGGCGCCATAGTAAGTGCCTAAGAACGCTTTGCCAAAATCGAAGTGATCGCCGATTAAGCCTTGGAAGCCGGAGGTTCCGTTCGAAGCGGTTAAAGAAGCACCGGTCTCGACAAACGCGCTATCACTCTTATAGGCATTCATGCCCGAAGAGAAGACGAGTTGCGCAAAAATGCGGCCGATAATCGCGGGATTGAAGATGTTATGACCAAATCCGCCAAACAATAATTTGAAGAAGAATGTGCCGACAAACGCGCTGATCCCGACTTGCCACCAAGGCAAAGAAATCGTGCAAAGCAACGCCACGAGTAATCCCGTCACAAAGGAGTAGGAATGCAAGATGCGGTAACCATATTCTTTCCAACGATTTCCGACGGTATCTTTCTTCCATAAAACCGGTAAGTGATATAAGACATCGGCAAAGTCAGCGAATAAGATGCCAGCAAGGCCATTCACAAAGGCGTTGAGGCCATTATATTCGGCCGTGCCTTTGATGCTATAAAAGACAATGGCATAAATCCAAAGGGCAACCAAGCAGCCAAAGAATTCGAACATCTTCTGCGTCAAACTGACTTTGGTGCGTAATTGCGGAGCGGTTTCGATGACGGTTTCCATTATTTGCCCTCCTTCATAGCCATTAAGACTTTGGCTTTCGCTTCTTGGACGTTACGCGAAACATCGATTCTCGCGGGGCAGACATAAGAACAAAGTCCGCAACCGCAGCATCGTTCCGCATGTAACGCTTTCATGCGTTCTAAGTCATTCCGTTTCAACGCCATTTGAATTTGCACCGGTTGCAAATCCATCGGGCATTGCTTGCAACAATCGCCACAATGCCAGCAGGGTTCTGCCCGGAACGCATTGGCCTTCATGACCAAAACGCCGTTTGACTGCATTAATGTGGCAAAATGCGAAGAAGCCAAGCAGTTGCCGTTTAACGGACCGCCATTGATGTATTTGCCTTTTTCGATGGTTTCACCACCAGCTAATGCGATTAAATCATCGGCTGCGACGCCATAAGGCGTTAAGACGTTCTTCGGTTCTTTGACTTCACCGGCTACCGTGATACAACGAAGATCCGGCGTCTTTCCTTCCGTGAAGTAACGGCCAAGCAAGATAAATGTGTAGATGTTATCGACAATGGCTTGGGCTTCAATCGGAATATTCATGTATTCCTTTTTCGTGACTAATGTGACGAGATTCCGTTCATAACCCATCGGGTATTTGTCGGCTGTCGCATAAAGTTCGACCGGAATATTGGGGTATTTTTCGTGATTGACGCGATACGCTTCGAGCAAGGCTGGTTTGTCTTTCTTCGTGCAGAATGCCACCCGTTTGGCACCCGTTACCTTTAATAAATAAGGAAGGGCTTTCCAAACGTATTCTGCCATTTCGGCACCATAGACATAGTCCGTCGTTAAGAAAGGCTCGCATTCAATGGCGTTGATGATTAAGACATCGACTGGTTTTCCCGAGTTATACTTGCGGTAGGTCGGGAAGCCAGCGCCGCCCATGCCGATGACGCCCGAAGACTTCATCGCGGCAAGAATTAGCTCATTTGTGGCTTCTTCCCAAGAAGGAAGTGATTTTGCCAACGTCCATTCGTCTTTCTTGTCGTTATGGATGCAGAAGACTTTTTGCGTTCTTCCTCCGGCGGTCAAAATCGGTTCAATCGCCTCAATCGTGCCACTCACTGAGGAATAGATAGGGAAGTCGTCAGGGGCACGGGTGCCTAACAAACTTCCTTTTTTCACGGCATCACCCACTTTTAAGGTGTTATTCAGTGGGTTGCCGCGGCCATCAAAGGCCGGGATGTAAACATATTCCGGGGCATACGTAACATAAGGCGCATCGGCCGTTTGCTCTTTATGTCCAGGAATATGGGTCGCTTCGTAGGAGCGGAACAAATGAAATGCCATAGGTTCTCCTTTTTTCTAGTATAAGATGAGGACAAAAAGTAAGAAAGAGCCCGACTCCAAAAAAGTCAGGCTCTTTGCATCATCGATAACGATTACGCCAAATAGGCATAAGCGCGATGCGCAAATTCGGCAAACGTTTCGAATTCAGTCATCGTTGCGCCGGTCTTCACGCCGTCAAAGACAACGTAAATATGGCCGTCGGCATCTTTTTCTTCCGGCTTTTCCGAAGCAATCGCATTCGTGAAGTCTTTGCCAACAAAGGCTTTTTCGACCGCACGGATGTTCCATTGCCACCAGTTATTGGCATCGGCTGGGGCAACATTTTCTGGTGCCTCATGGCCTTTGGCCCAATAAGTGCAATCATATTCGGCTTTCGTCGCGGTGACGTTACCAAGGGTAGGAGCATAAAGCGTCGTGCCTTTTTCATCGTTAGAGACACGGATGTAGTGCGTGAACGCAGCGTTGTAATAGTCAGCGGCGCGATAAGGATCATTGCCATAGTAAGCCAAGGCATCGGTGCCTAAAGAGCTGCTATAGATCACGTTTTGCTTATTGGTCTTGGTGTCTTCATTCACTGTACCTGTCCAAATGGTGCCATTGACGGACATGTATTGGGCATAGTAAGCAGTCGTTGTAGTCGTGGTGCTATCGGAGTTCGTCTTCGTAGTGGTCTTCGAGAGAGTCGGGAATTCGGAATCGATCTTGGCAGAACCCCAGTTCTCTAAGAAACGAGTCGTTTCGTTGATGTGGGCATCTAAGACTTTGTTGTCGCTGCTGACAACGAGTTCGACTTTGGAAATGCAGTTATAGTGACCGTTCGATTTCCGGCCATCTAATTTATCGGCGCCATAATAGGCAACGACTTTCGAAGTGCCTTTGAACGCAGTTTGGGCCAGTTCGATATAGGTTTCGAACGAGCCGAGGGTAGCACCGGTGGAAACGCTGTCTAACGTCCAGACTTTGTCATCGCCTTGTTCCATGGCGAAGTTTTTCGAAAGGTCTTTGCCTTTCAAGGCTTTTTCAATGTTTTGAATGTTCCATTTCCATTGCGAGCCATCGACGGATTTATCTTTGGTGACGCCCCAAGTCCAATAGGTGGAATCTTTCGAGGCCTTGGAGTAGATCATCGCGATTTCGCCTTCGATCCGAGCGCCTGCGCTATCGGCACCATAGACGAAATTGTTGACGAGCGCATAGTAGAAATCAGAAAGTTCGGCTTGGGTACGAGAGCTGTCTTTGTAATAGGCTTCTAAATCGGTGTCGCCATTCTTGTAGGCTAACTTGCTGCCATCGAGAGAGGCAGTGAAGAGCTTGCCATTCACGTTAAGATATTTGGCATAGTTCTTGTCCCCGTTCTTTTCATCAGTAACGGTAACAACATTGTCGCCAGCTGCGGCACTGGTAACGCCAATCGTCGTGGCACCAAACTTCACTTCGTCAAAACGGACGGAGTCAGCAATGCCTTTCTTCACTTGGACTTCAGCGCGAATGATGTTGTCCGAAACGATGCCATAAGCAATCCGAATGCCGCTATTTTCTTTGGTAGTTTGGCTCGATTCGGTCGAGGTGACAGAGTTAACCTTGCTGCTAGATTGGCCCCGGGTATCATTGCATCCCGCTAGGGCCATCAAGGCGGCTGCCGCTGTCAACAAAACTAATTTTTGTTCTTTCATCGGTATTTCCTCCAATACTTTTGGTTGAAAGCGCAAATATCATATCATGTTTTTTATAAAAATAGTAAAAAGTGAATTCTTTCGTTAAAAATAACGTATATCCTATGTTTTTTCGTTAAATGCAAAGAAAATGCTAGTTTCGATTTTACCGAAAAAACGAAAGAAACAAAACTAACTTTCTTATTTATTAGAAGAAAAAGGTAAGGTTTTATTAGTATTTCCGAACCGATAGGAAACACTAACTGTCTCCGTATCAGAATGAGATTCGTAAGAAACCGGAAGATAGTCATGATAGGAGACAGAGACGGTTTCTTGGCCGTTTTGATCTTCGAAAGAGAGGTCGCCTTTCGCTTTGGAAGAAAGATGATGGATCCGTGATTCTTCCTCGGAAGAGAGGTTTTGAAGAACATCTAAAGCGCTGGATGGTAGTTCTAAATAGGAATAGTAATCCTTTAATAAGGTATTTAAGGTTTGCTGGGCTGTTTCTTGATTGGTGTCACTAGAAACGTTGCCATTTTGATCTACCGTATAGCAAAGATAGTCGCCATTATCTTGTTGCGTGATATAAGTGGCGCTAGGGTTCATCCGCGAGATGCGCGCGAAATAAGAATCGGCTAATGAGAATCGGAATTCTTCCTCATTCGTCTGAATGGTGGCTTCATTTCGTTTGGCAATTAAATGTGAATCATGGCTTTCTTGGTGAAGGATATCTTGAGCACGCGCTTTCGCGTCTTGGAAAGAAATTTCGTTGGACGAGGTACAAGAAGCCAGGGCTAGCATAGCCAAGAAAGAGAGAACACCACGTTTCATGGTGGATATTTTGCCCCGCAGCGCCTAAGAATGCAATCCCACCCCGTTTTATGCTACAATCGGCCCATGAATCCTTTCTTAGAGAACCGTAAACGTATCTCATTAGATGGGACCATCAATACGCGCGATATGGGTGGCATCGTGACGGAAGATGGCCATCATTTGCGGAAGGGCCTTGCCTTTCGAAGCGACGCTTTAAATCGTCTTAGCCCCCGTGATGTCGCATTTTGGGAAAGTCAAAACCTACGGCTCATCCTTGACGTTCGTTCTCCTTCTGAACAAGAACGATTTCCTGATGTTGAGATTCCTTATGCCAATCATGTAATTTTAACGATTCAACATGAGGTGGATTTAGATCACATTTTGCAAGAACCCATCCATCCGAAGACATATCCCGACGTCAAAGATCCTTATTGGCAAAATTTCTTGCCATTCTTATATCGTTATGACCCCCATGGCGACATGCATCAAGGATTTCCCAGGATGTACAGCATGATGCCGCTAGATCCCGTCACGCAAGCCCATATTCACGACGCGTTTTCTCTCTTATTAAATAAGGATAGAGAAGGGGCGTTTGTCGTGCACTGCAAAGATGGCAAAGACCGCACCGGATTCTTTTGTTACTTATTCTTATCTGCACTCGGCGTTTCGTATGAAGAAGTGCTGCGCGATTATTTGATTTCAAGAGAAAATGAAGAAACACGAGCCCGTGCGATGGCGAAAGAGGGCAAAGAAGCAGGCATCGATGATCCGGTGCTTCTGGAATCGATTTACTGGATCAATACCGTCGATGAAACAAACTTAGCTGCCTTAAAGGCATCGCTAGAACGCCATTATGGTTCGGTTCAGTCTTACTTACGGCAAATCATCGGGTTAAGCGAAGAAGACCTGGCTCAATTACGGGATCGATACTTAGAATAAATGGGGGGATTTACCCCATTTTTATGCCTTCCGTTAAAGCGCGGAAGCGTTCAATCGAAGCTTTCGGATAAATCAAATAGAACGAAAGCGTCGCTTCCGGATCGGAAAAAGGAATCACTGCCCGATTCGTTTCTTTGACTTGTTCAGGCAATGTGAAATTCGAAAGAAACGAAGGCAAAGACGAATAACGGGTTAATGCCGACAACGCTTCTCGGTCAGATTGTTTAAAGAATTTCGCGTGTGGCATCTTTGCCCGCACAATGGCTTCCCATACCCCGACTTCTGAATACATGATGAAGTTTTGCCCATCCATTTCGTGAAAGGTGACCGAAGGGTAAGAAGAGACGGGATGCATGTAATCCACGGTGAGATAAAGTTGTTCTTTGCCATAGAAAACCGATTGATATCGCGGATCATCTACCATATGTGTCAATACGATTAATTGATATGTGCCATCAGCTAACCCCGGCAAAAGATGAGATTCATCTTTCACTTCGGAAGTGATGGTGATATCGGGAAAACGAGCCGATACGCGTGGCAATAAACGAATCAACGGGCCAGGGGCAACGCTGCCTCTAATGATAAGGTATAAACTGGACCCCGATTTGTTGTTATTTTAGATAAGCAACGCGTCCTGGTAAACGCGGTCTTGCTGTCGGTAGAGGCCCTTTGTCATAGCCCAAGATGACGTTCCCGATGCCTTGATAGATGGCAGGATCATAGCCTGCTTTTTCTAATAGTTGCCGTCCAAAGTCACTTTCTAATTCCTCTTTGGCACGGTGTATCCAACAAGAGGCCAGCCCTAACGAAGTTGCGGCAATGATGAGATTCATGATCATGGCAGAGCCGGTTTCTATGGCAGTCGCGCTTCGTTTTGCGATGACGACCATGACGACCGGCGCTCCATAAAATGGGTCTGCGGTCGAACCCATGACGGCGGCATTCTCGCGTGCTAACGCATCACGAAGCTCTCGATTCGTAATCACTAAGACTGCGGCATCTTGCCGCCCCATGGCGCTCGGGGCATAAAGCCCTGCCTCTACGATTTGCTTCAAATCTTCTTCGGGCACAGGCTTGTTTTCATAAGAACGAACACTTCTTCGTTCTTCTAATAATTTTAAGGTTTCGTTCATCGTTCGAACCTCCTCTTTCTCTCCATTATAGGAACAAAAAATGCAATTCGAAAAAATAAAACTCTACTTTTGTCTCAAAAGAGAGTATCGTTCCTAAGGGATAAATTCATATGTACGATGTCATTATTGTCGGTTGTGGCCCCGCGGGCATTTTTACCGCGTTAGAAATGTTACGCAAGGGAAGCCAAAAGAAAATCTTGATGATTGAGAAAGGGCAATCCGTAGAAAAACGTTATTGCCCGAAAGCCAAGATTGGTCATTGCATCCATTGCGATCCATGCGCGATTACCACGGGTTTTAGTGGGGCGGGCGCGTTCTCGGATGGCAAATTATCGTTATCGAGTTCCGTTGGCGGTGCGTTACCTGAACTTTTAGGTTACTCCACCGTGGATGAACTCATCCGTTATGCCGATTCCATTTATTTGGAGTTCGGCGCAGACAAAGCAGTCGAAGGGGCGAACGAAACCGCCGAAAAACGGGAAATCCGTCGGAAATCCATTGAAGCGGGTTTGCAACTTGTCGATTGCCCGATTCGTCACTTAGGCACAGAAAAAGCCCGTGACTTGTATTTGGCGATTGAACGTTACTTGCTCGAACACGGCGTTGAGATTCGTTATGGTTACGAATGTAATGACGTCATGCTCGATGGTAAGAAGTGCGTCGGTGTCCGTGCCAAGAAATACCATGGCGGCGAAGAAGAGGAAATCCAAGCGAAGGATATCGTCATTGCCGCAGGACGTCGTGGTGCCGATTGGTTAGAAAAGATCTGCGCGAAATACGATATTGCCCACGCGCCAGGACCGGTTGATGTCGGGGTCCGTGTCGAAGTCCGTAATGAGGTCATGGAGGTTTTGAATAACAACCTCTATGAAGCCAAGTTAATCGGCTATCCAGGTCCGTTCAAAGACAAAGTCCGGACGTTCTGCCAAAATCCGGGTGGCTTTGTGGCCCAAGAAAACTACGATGGTGGTTTAGCCGTCGTCAATGGTCACTCCTTCAAAGATACGAAATCGCCAAACACGAACGTTTCGATTCTTTGTAGCCATAACTTTAGAGAACCATTCAATCAACCGATTCTCTATGCCCAAAAGATCGGTGAATTGACGAACATGTTAGGCAATGGCCAAATCTTAGTGCAACGCTTCGGCGACATCTTAGATGGCAAACGGACATGGCAAAATGAACTGAACCGTTCGAACGTTGTTCCGACGCTTCCTGATGCCGTGGCTGGCGATATCACCGCTGCCATGCCATATCGGACGATGACGGATATCATCGCGTTTATCAAAGCAGTGGATCATGTGGTGCCAGGCTTTGCTTCGCCAGAAACCTTGCTCTATTCGCCAGAAATCAAGTTCTATTCCAACCGTATCAAGATGGATACGAATTTGACGACGAACATTTCGAATCTCTTCTGCTTAGGGGACTCCTCGGGCTGGACAAGAGGCTTGATGATGGCTTCCGTTATGGGCGTTGTCTTAGGACGTCGCTTGGCCGCAGAATAACCGTGATGATGAGGTCGCCTGCTCAACAGGCGGCCTTTTTTTCTTCATGAGCATCAGGTTTTTGTCAGAAGAATTATTTTTCCCCTTGTTTCGTATCCTTCGGGTCTTTATAATAATCGAGCGGTTTCGGAAGGAACCACCAACGTGTTGGGTAGTTAGCTCAGCTGGGAGAGCATCTGTTTGACGTACAGAAGGTCAGGAGTTCGAGCCTCTTACTACCCACCAATTAGAAGAATGACTCAGGGTGACCTGGGTTTTTCTTTATTTAGGGTTCTTATTTCTTTTTAGTGCGTTAAAATTTGAAGGTATTGAGAAAATAGATTTCAAGGATAACGCCTTTTCCAATGGGGCAGGGCTTAAAACGTGATGGAAAGTTTGGTGGGCAAATAGGCTCGACTCTTTGGGAGCCGCCGATCGATGAAGAAGACGCCAAATGGTATAACGGCAGGAACGGAATGTGCGGGCATCAAGGACTTGTGGGCTAAGTCATTCAGGATGACGACACCATTTTGACGATGTTCTGCGGGGACCGAACCATGCGGTTTCTAACGAAAGGCTTCAGGAGATATCCGACTCCTGATTTTACGTGGGGTGATGAAGTTCTCGTCATCGCGAAAGGATAGCAAGGAAAAGTGGTAGATTTCACCTGGCATTTTAATCGGGAAGAATACTTCTGTTTTGTGGAAGTAAATGGCAAGAAACTCAAAAGACGTTACTTCAAAGAGGAGCTAAAGAAATTATGAATTACGTGGAATTAAGCAAAGAAATCTCTTACGCTCTTCGGCATGCGCCTTATGAATATGAGCTAGAGATGGATGAGGATGAGATGTACCCCTAATCCTGGACAAAACAGGAAAGGGGTATTTTTCATGAAATACGATTGGAAGTTCAAGCTTGAT
>Ga0256406_1003759_pt1 | contig 18305 bp, 14 predicted proteins | sample RumenRJG_03DNA_FD_185986 | JGI IMG/M metagenome (GOLD analysis project Ga0256406, IMG submission 185986) | Bovine rumen microbial communities from Lethbridge, Alberta, Canada - RJG_03 | ecosystem: Host-associated > Mammals > Digestive system > Stomach > Rumen | place: Canada: Alberta | collected...
TGAGACCCCGAAGAAGGTTGATTATCTTCTCTATCTGAATAAATACCATCCCATTGCGATCGTTGAAGCAAAGGACAACAATCACTCCGTTTCGCACGGGCTTCAACAGGCAATTACGTATGCAAAGATGCTGGATCTTCCGTTTGCATACAGTTCGAATGGGGATGGATTCTGCGAACATGACTTCCTGACTGGTACGGAACGGATGCTTTCAATGAACGAGTTCCCGACTCAGGACGAACTTATTTCACGCTATAAGGTTGAAAAGGGACTGAATGACACAGAGGAGCAACTGATCGGGCAGCCGTATTACAGCAGCCAGACCACCTACCCGCCCCGCTACTATCAAAGAAACGCTGTCAACCGCACTCTGGATGCAATCGCCCAGGGAAGGGACAGGATCCTTCTTGTGATGGCGACCGGAACCGGAAAGACTTACACGGCTTTCCAGATCGTGTACCGGCTTATTTCATCTGGCATCAAGCATAAAGTCCTTTATCTGGCAGACCGGAACAATCTGGTCGATCAGTCTATTTCGCAGGACTTTTCACCGCTGCAAAAGGTGATCCACAAGGTTAATTTTGCCAAAGACAACAGGGACACCATCACATCATATCAGGTATATTTTGCTCTGTATCAGCAGCTTATCGGCGATGATGATCAGGAGCATTATTCGGAGCTGTTTGATCCGGAGTTCTTCGACCTGATTATCGTAGATGAGTGTCATCGCGGATCAGCAAAAGCCGACAGCAACTGGAGGAGGATCCTCGAATACTTCAAGTCAGCTACCCAGATCGGTATGACGGCAACCCCGAAAGAGACAAAGTATGTCTCGAATATCGACTACTTCGGAAAACCTGTCTATGAGTACAGCCTGAAGAGAGGTATTGATGACGGCTTCCTTGCCCCGTTCCGTGTGTTTGGCATGAAGCTCAACATCTCTGATGGATGGAGACCGTTCAAGGGGCAGCTTGACTATTTCGGTAATGAGATCGAAGACAGGATATACAATAACTCCGATTATGACTACAACATCGTCCTGATGGACCGGACAAGAGAGGTAGCAAAAAGAATCACTGAGTATCTGAAGGCTACTGACCGGATGCAGAAAACAATCGTTTTCTGTGCTACCGAGGAAGCTGCAGAACGGATGCGGGTAGCTCTTGTGAACCAAAACCATGACATGGTGCAGAAGAATCCGGACTATGTGGTCAGGATCACGGGGAGTGATGTTTACGGCAAAAAGCAGCTTGATTATTTCATCTCGGTCACTTCAAAATATCCGGTTATCGCCACAACGTCTGAACTTCTTTCAACAGGAACGGACTGCAAAATGACAAAGCTGATCGTTCTTGATAAGACCATCAACTCTATGACCCAGTTCAAGCAGATCATCGGACGAGGCACCAGAGTTCGTGAAGATCAGGGAAAGCTGAGTTTTGCTGTTATGGATTTCAGGGGAGTCGCAAGACTTTTCGCTGATCCGGACTGGGACGGACCGATTGAGATTGATCCTGGCTATATGCCACCGACAGATCCGGGACCTGGACCGGGACCCGGGCCGGGACCGGGGCCGGGTCCCAACCCTCCGAAAAATCCGATGCCGTATGTCGATTCGGAAGGATGTTCGGTAAAGATTATCCAGAAGGTCGTATCAGTATATGACACAGATGGAAAACTTCTCCGGCAGGAAGACATCATTGACTATACACGTAAAAATATTCGGCATGACTATGCGGACCTGAGTGCGTTTGTCCGGAAATGGTCTGAGACGGACAAAAAGGAGGCAATCCGGTCAGAGCTTGCAAAGCACGGTATTGACCTTGAAAAGCTGAAGAATGACGAGCACATGGAAGACGTGGATGATTTTGATTTCATCGCCCATGTAGCCTATGACGCAAAGCCTCTTACGAGACGAGAACGGGCAGAAAATGTGAAGAAGAGGGATTTCCTTCACAAATATACCGGAGCTGCCAGAGCGGTCATTGAGGCGCTTCTCGATAAGTACGCGAATGAGGGAATCACGGAGATAACAAAGACGGATATTCTGAAACTGGATCCGTTCCGCAGGATGGGCAATCCTGCAAGGATAGCGAAGCTGTTCGGAGGCAAAGCTGGGTATCAGAACGCCGTCAGGGAACTGGAAGACGAAATATATAGGATAGGATAAGACTGAAAAATGAGTGACCTTGGAAGTTTTGTAAAGAGACTCAGAGACATCATGCGCAATGATGCAGGCATCAACGGCGATGCGCAGAGAATCGAGCAGATCGCATGGCTGCTGTTCCTGAAAGTATATGACGCGCAGGAAGAGAACTGGGAGTTTGATGATGAAAATTACCAGTCGATCATTCCGGAGAACTGCAGATGGCGCAACTGGGCTGTTGATGATGGGAAAGGGACTGCCCTGACAGGGGATCATCTCCTTGATTTTGTTAACAATACGCTTTTCCCGACCCTCAAGAATCTAGAAGTTGACAGCAGCACGGATATCAGGAAAGCTATCGTTAAGTCCACCTTTGAGGATGCAAACCAGTACATGAAGGACGGTGTACTCTTACGGCAGATCGTGAATGTTATCGATGGCGTAGACTTCGGGGATTATGAAGAGAGCCATGCGTTTGGCGATATCTATGAGAGCATCCTGAAGGAGTTGCAAAGCGCGGGATCAGCCGGTGAGTTCTATACACCAAGAGCAGTGACGGATTTCATGGCTGAGATGATTCAGCCGCGGATCGGTGAAAAGTGTGCGGACTTCGCTTGCGGAACAGGAGGATTTCTTGTCAGCTGGCTGAAGCAGCTTGAAAAGCAGATAAAGACAACGGAAGATGCGGAAGCTGTGAATGATTCTATCTACGGTATTGAGAAGAAGCAGTTTCCATATATGCTTTGCGTCACCAATATGCTTCTGCATGGTGTTGAGAATCCTCGTGTGTATCACGACAACAGTCTGCTCAATGATGTATTGGACTATACAGAAAAAGATCAGTTTGACGTTGTGCTGATGAATCCACCATACGGGGGATCCGAGAAGAATGATGTGAAGAATCACTTTCCCTCTGATCTGGCAAGTTCTGAGACGGCAGATCTGTTTATGAGCGTTATCATGTACCGTCTGAAGCAGGATGGTCGTGCAGCTGTTATTCTTCCGGATGGCTTTCTCTTTGGGACAGATAATACAAAAGTTGCAATCAAGAAGAAGCTGATGAACGAGTTTAACCTGCATACCATTATTCGTATGCCAGGTAGCGTTTTTTCACCTTATACATCAATAACGACTAACATCCTGTTCTTCGACCATTCAGGCAGCACAAAGCAGACATGGTTCTACCGTCTGGATATGCCTGAAGGATATAAGCATTTCAGCAAGACCAGACCGATGCGGTCGGAACATTTTGATCCGGTCCGTGAATGGTGGAATAATCGCACAGAAATTGCGGACGGAGATAATTTCAAGTCCAAGTGCTACACAGCCGAAGAGATAGCCGAAGGCAGCTACAACCTTGATCTGTGCGGATATCCACATGAAGAGGAAGAAATCCTTCCTCCGAAGGAACTGATTCAGGAATACCAGGAGATGCGTGCAAGCCTGAATGCAAATATAGACCGGATTCTTGAGAAGATCACAGATATCCTTGGCATCGATCTGAAGGATGGTGATTGAGTATGATGACGGCGGAACAGCTTAAGGCATCCATTCTACAGCTTGCCATGGAAGGAAAGCTGGTTGAGCAAAGCCCTGAAGAGGGGACCGGAGAAGAGCTGTATCAGAAAATTCAGGCAGAAAAGGCTACGCTTGTAAAAGAAGGCAAGATTACGAAGCAGAAGTCGCTTCCCGAAATCACAGATGATGAGAAGCCATTTGATATTCCGGAAAGCTGGAGATGGACATATATAGGAGAAATATTTGACCACAACACAGGGAAGGCCTTAAACGGATCAAATTCAGCAGGAAAGGTCCTTTCATATATCACAACTTCAAACCTTTATTGGAATCGTTTTGAACTTGACAAACTAAAGAGGATGCCTTTTACCGATTCAGAGATCGAGAAATGTACTATACACAAAGGAGATTTATTGGTTTGTGAAGGTGGCGACTATGGAAGAGCCGCTATTTGGCCTTTTGATTATGATATGCGGATTCAAAACCACATTCATAGATTAAGACCCTATGTAGAGGTCTCCGTACAGTTTTATTATTATCTTATCAGACTATACAAGCTAAGTGGAAGAATAAAAGGAAAAGGAATTGGAATCCAGGGGCTTTCGTCTGGGGCTTTGCATAAGCTATATGCTCCACTACCGCCCCTTAGAGAGCAATACCACATTGTTAAAAAAATAGAAGAGTTAATGCCTTTTGTGAATCAGTATGCGACTGTATCTGAGAAACTTGATAAGCTCAATTCTGAATTTCCGGATCAAGTTAAGAAGTCAATTCTACAACTGGCTGTGGAGGGCAAGCTGGTCGAGCAACGTCCGGAAGAAGGAACCGGAGAAGAGCTGTTCCGGAAGATTCAGGATGAGAAAGCAAAGTTGATCAAGGAAGGGAAGATCAAGAAGCAGAAACCATTAGCGGATATTACAGATGATGAGAAGCCATTTGATATTCCAGACACTTGGAAGTGGGTCAGAGTTGGAGATGTATGTGTGAATTTCCAATATGGAACGGCCAGGAAGTCTGAGAAAAAGGGAGAAAAAATTGTATTACGAATGGGAAATATACAGGGGGGTAGAATAATTTATAAGGATCTTGTATATACCTCAGATGCGGATGACATAATCAAATATGATTTGATTCCTGGTGACCTTCTTTTTAACAGGACAAATAGTAAGGAACTTGTAGGAAAGGTAGCTTTATATAAGGGCGAGCATCCTGCTATATATGCTGGATATTTAGTAAGGTTTACGCCTAAGGTAATGGATAGTGAATATTTGAATTTTGTAATGCAGACAAGATATTACTGGTCTTATTGCCAAACAGTAAGGAGCGATGCAATTAGCCAATCTAATATCAATGCCGAAAAGTTAAAGCGTTTTGTATTTCCATTACCGCCTCTTTCTGAGCAGAAACGTATTGTGGCAAAACTAAAGACGGTACTTCCTCAAATAAGCCAGCTATGCTAATAGACAGGAGAGCAGATAATCAATCTGCTCTCCCCTATTTCTGCAAATACGTCAAAACTTATAAGTATTGACGCATGACAAAACTAATAGTATTATGACACCATAATATGTGACAAAACTTAGTGACAATACAAGGGAGAGAAATATGGCGCTTTATGGCTATGCAAAAGTTAGTACAAAACAGCAGGAGCTGGCCGACAATGGTATAGAGGTTCAGGTACATGATCTCCTTGAAACAGGGGTTCCTGAGAACAACATATATAAGGACGTTGCTACCGGAGCAACATTAGATAGACCTGCGTTTGAGGAATTGAGATCAGTTCTTAAAAGTGGCGATACACTAGTAGTAACAAAACTTGATAAAATTGCACGCAGCGCATCACAGGGAATACAGATTATTGATGATTTTCTCACCAGAGGTATTTCTGTAGATATTCTCAATATGGGGAAACTGAATAATACACCAAGCGGTAAACTTATTCGAACCGTAATGCTGGCTTTTGCAGAATTTGAGAAGGATATGATTATAGAAAGAACACAGGCGGGAAAAGCAATAGCGAGACAGAAGCCAGGATTTAAGGAAGGACGACCGCAGGCGTTAAACGAGAGACAAAAACAACAGGCCCTGGATCTTCTAAAGGACCATAGCTACTCTGAGGTAGCCGAGTTGACTGGTGTCAGTTCGAGGACCTTAATGCGCTACAAGGCGTATGCCCAAAAAGATGTCCAGAAGTGGTAAGGCAAATAAATAACAAAAAGAGAACTATAGATGAATGCTAAAGAACTATTACTTCAAAGATAGATTATTTGATGTAACAGATTATTAATAGTCACGTATGTGGTATGGTAGTCCACCAACAAGAAATAGAATAAAGGAAGCAGTGTGAAAATATGGCAAGCATTAAGGATGTGGCAACTAAAGCAGGTGTAGGGGTAGGGACAGTCTCTCGCGTAATTAACAATAATGGATATGTATCGGATGAGACACGACAGAAGATCCTTCAAGCAATGAAGGAGTTGGAATATACACCTAATGAACTCGCTAGAAACCTGTATCGAAAGAAAAATGGAATTGTTGCGGTCCTGGTTCCGACACTCGAGCATCCGTTCTATTCATCCTTCGTCAATGAAGTTGAGAAGAAACTTGCGGAAGCAGGTATGAAGACAATGCTTTGCACAACGACCAAAGGAAAGACAGAAGAAATTGAGTATCTGGATATGCTGAAGCGTCATGTGGTTGACGGGATTATTGCCGGCTCTACATCACTGGAAGTGTCCGAGTATGAAAAGATAAAGAATCCGATTGTGGCTTTGGACCGATATCTGGGAACGGATATTCCAGTTGTGACTGCCAATCATGTTGAGGGAGGAAAACTTGCTGCACAGGTCCTGTTTGATGCAGGCTGCCGCAATGTGATCCAGTTTGTTGGAGAACATACTCTGGAAGCACCTTTCAATAACAGGCATACCGCGTTTACCGATTTTATGAAGAAACATGGAGTGGGTGTTACATCAATCGAATTGTCCAATGATGATTTTTCACTTTCTTACTACCAGAATATAGCTGATAAGATTCTTGATGATAACTTTCATGCTGATGCTGTATTTGGGGTAGATATGATTGCCGGAATGTTTATGAGAGAGGCTGTAAGAAGAGGAATTCGTGTACCGGATGATCTAAAGATTGTGTCATATGATGGTACTTACTGGACTAGAATTGGAGAGAAGAGGCTCACATCAATTGTACAGCCAATCGATTTGCTAGCGAAGGGAGCTGTGGATCGGATTGTCGGGCTGATTGATGGAAATCGATTCAAGAATGACCTGCTGATGTATGATGTTTCTTTGACAGAGGGAGAGACAATATAATCCTATACAAAATAGAACTGCTTAATTTGTGCACGTTTCATAATTCGTAAATTGTTGTGTTCCAATGTATTGACAGGGCATGTAAAAAGTGATTTATTGAAAATATCGATATGGAACTGGTTCCATACAGGGGACATATGTTAATGTGCACAATTAACAGCCAAGTAATTTTTTTTACAGCAATGTGGAACGCGTTCCACATTTGAACCAAAAACCATTTAAGGAGGAATTAAAATGAAGAAATTGGCAGCAGGTATCCTTACCGGAGCTCTTGCACTTTCTATGACAGCAGGCTGTTTTGCAGCAGATTCAACTGAAGCTGCTGCGGTGGATGACACTGAAGCAACTCTGAATGTACTTAACTGGGGCAGCACTGTAGAAGAGCAGATTGCGAATGACGCAATTGCAAGATTCAATGAGCAGTATCCGAACGTCACTGTCAAGCAGACTTGTGTTCCGGTTGACCAGTGGTCAGATTTCATTCAGAAGTGGATTTCAATGTCAACATCAGGTGAGGCTCCGGATGTTATTAATGTAGGACTTGAAGCCATCCAGATGGCAGTTCAGAATGATTTGGTCTATTCGCTGGATGATGTTGTAAGTAGTGATGATTATCTGAAGACACTTCAGACAGAGTATGCTGAATCCCTGCTGAAGGGCTTCACAGTTGATGGCCAGCTTTATGGACTTCCGAGCGGAACTCAGACCATGGTTATGTACTACAACAAAAAGATGTTCGATGAAGCAGGTATCGAGTATCCGAAGAATGGTTGGACATGGGATGACTTCTACAATGATGCAAAGGCTCTTACTAAGGAGGATGGATCAGTTTATGGATACGGGCTTTCCAGTTCCTACTTCCAGCTGACTCCGTGGTGGGTTACCAACGGTGCTTCACTGATCGATGCGGACAACAATCCGACAGTCAACAGCGACGCTATGGTTGAGGCAGTCGATTTCCTTGAGAAGCTGACGGAGGAGAAGATTACGCCAGATCCTATCAGTTCTGATGTTTATACTATGTTTGCCTCTAAGAAGCTGGCTATGGTTGGTGCAGGTCGCTGGGTTCTGAATACTTGGAAAGATGCAGGACTTACCAATGATGATTTTGACTGCGTACAGTGGCCGCAGAAGACACAGGCGGGAACTGTTTATGGTGGATCCGCATGGTGTATCGGCAAGAGCACTCAGAACAAGGACATCGCAGTCGCTCTGCTAGAATCCATGGTTTCTGAAGAAACTCTGAAGGCTAATGCGGCTGGTGGACAGCAGATTCCTCCGACAAAGGCACTCGCCACTGATCCTGAGATCATGGGAACTACCCCAGACGGCGTTATGGAGATCTGGGCAGCAGTTGAAGCAGGAAGCCCGATTGCAGCACCGACCTACTATGGTGATCTTCAGACTTCTTTCCAGCGTGGACTTGAGGAAGTTTTCTCCGGCTCCATGGCACCGAAGGATGCTCTTGACCAGGTACAGTCTGAGGTCGAGGGACTTGCCCAGTAAAAGACAACAGATGATTCATATCTAACTCCTATATCCCAGCATGAAGGCGATGAGTAAAAAGGCAGTTCACCTTCATGCTGAGAAGAGATGAATTACCGATTCAGCAATTCAAAGGATTTGTCATATGCCAAAAAAGAATAGAAAAAAGCAGTTAAAGCATTTTCGAAGGAGGACAGCAGCAGCCTATCTGTTTACGCTTCCGTCGTTCATAGGATTCATGGTATTTGTTCTCATTCCGGTTGTCTGGGTATTTGTGATATCGTTCCAGAAATACAACGTATTTAGTCAGTCATCCGTATTTGTAGGACTTGAAAACTATAAGAATGTTTTGACAGATGCCAGATCCCTGGAAGCGTTGAAAAACACCCTCTGGTATACGGTTTTCTGCGCACTTGGCAACACTGCACTGGGACTTTTGCTGGCAGTCCTTGTCAATGATATCCTCCCGAGAAAGTTAAGCATCTTTTTCAGGTCAGCATACTTCTTTCCGTCTCTGATTGGACTTACATTCGTTGCTATCATATGGAAGGCATTCTTTCAAACTGATGCAGGGGTGATCAATTACTATCTATCACAGATAGGAATTGCGAAGATTGGCTGGCTGAGTAGCAAGAGCATTTCGAAGATATCGGTATTGATTCTGGATGTCTGGAAAAATGCAGGGATGTCGATGCTGCTGATTCTGGCAGGCCTTCAGAATGTTCCGAGCGAACTTATGGAGGTTGCTTCCATCGACGGGGCTGGCCCGATGACTAAGTTCTGGAAGATCACGATCCCACTTGCTTCCCCCCAGATCTTCTTTGTCCTGATTATGAATCTGACTGGTGCACTGAGAATCTACGAGTCTATTCTGGTTCTTACGAACGGAGGACCTGGTGATTCTTCACGAAGCCTGGTAATGCTAATTGCAGAGAAAGGATTCAAGTCGTTCAATTACGGTGAAGCTTCAGCAATATCGATGTTGCTGTTCCTGATGATAGCCGTTATTACAGCAGTTCAGTTCTTAGGAAGTAAGAAGTGGGTGTTCTATGAGTAAGAAGATAAAGATATTCGGAAAAAAAGTGAAGGTCAGCCATATCATTCTTGTAATAATAATGGCAGTTATCGCATTCCTGAGCGTGGCTCCTTTCCTTTGGGTTTTCTCGGCATCGCTCAGACCTTACAGTGAAGCAACAGCCCTTCCGCCGAAATGGCTTCCTCCGAAGTTCAGCGACTGGAATGTTAGCTATTTCAAAAAGCTGTTTTCCGACCAGATTCCGTTCATGACCTTCATGAAGAATAGTGTCAAAATGAGTCTGATCATCACAGTAGGAATGGTTGCGCATGCGGCTTTTGCCGGATATGCTTACGCTAAGTTTAACTTCCCTGGAAAGAAGATCATGTTTACTTTGATCATGATCGCGATGATGGTTCCGGCTCAGGTCACAATTGTTGCTCTGTACAGAATTATGAGCACCTTGCATCTGACCAATACGTCCTGGGCGGTTACTCTCCCGGCACTTGCTGGAGCATCCTGCCCAGGACTAGCAGGAGCATTTGGAATCTTCATGATGAGACAGTTTTACATGTCGGTTCCTAATGAGATGGAAGAGGCAGCTGCTATTGATGGAGCTGGTCCAATTAGAACATTCGTATCGATCGTCCTGCCTATGGCAAAGTCAAACCTGGCTTCGCTCGCAATCATCGTATTCACATTTTCATGGAATGATTACTTTACATCATTCATCATGATTAACGATACAAAGAAACTTCCGCTTCCGGTAGGTATCTTACAGATTCGCCAGCCTTTCGCGACAGGTGACAATGTAGAATTCGCAGCGGTTGTTCTGGCGGTTATTCCGGTCCTTCTGGTATTCATTCTTTTCCAGAAGTGGATCGTTGAAAGTATGACGCATGTCGGTGTGAAGGGCTGATTCATTCAGTATAGAAAACAGAAGGAGAATAACATGAAAGCATTGTATTCAGAAAATGAGCTTTATAAGACTGGTGAGGAGATTTCCTACAAGGGTGATGCGAATGTCGCGAAGTTCTTGTTGGGTGGAATCGGAACCGGAAACATCTCAGTTGGCGCTCGCGGAGAGCTGAGGGACTGGGAGATCTTCAACTGGCCGGGTAAGGGGCAGTTTGTTCCGTTTTCATTTTTTGCAATCCGCACTCAGGAAGCAGGAAAGGATCCGGTTTCCAAGATTCTGGAAGGCAAGATTACCCCGCCTTTCTATAAGTCCCATGGCTTTCTGAATGGGGAACTGGCTGGTATTCCGAGGTTCTCCAAAACAAAGATGGTCGGCAAGCAGCCGTTTGTATATGTTGATCTTGAGGATGACCAGATACCGGTTACCGTGAAGATGGAGGCTTATACACCGTTCATTCCGCTGAATGCGGACGATTCCGGAATTCCGGTTGCAATCATCAAGTATCATGTTGCCAATCCGACTCCGAAAAAGGTCAATGTATCTGTTGTCGGATCCCTTGCCAACGTTGTCGGTTTTGATGGATATGATGTATTCAAGAACGTAAAATTGGTCGATGAAGTCCAAAATGAATATAGAGAGAACGGAAAAATCAGAGGTTGGTATTATACTGCGAAGCATTTGAAGGATACCGACATGAAGTTCGGCAGCATGAGCATTGCCACCACCAATCAGGAAGGAAATGTTACAAGCAAGAGGTGGTTGCATGGACAGTGGACTGATAATGCTCAGGATTTCTGGGACGACTTCTCATCTGATGGAAAGCTTGAATATGTCGATGACGTCAAGACGACCGGAAGTGAACTCCTGAAGCACTATGATTTCAGCTTCCTTGATTTAAAGGAGCGCATCAGTTCGATGTGCATAAATGAGGATATCCAGCCGGGTGAAACTAAAACCTTCGAATTTCTTATCTCCTGGTACTTCCCGAACAGACCGAAGGGATGGATTGAATATGACGTCGACTATGAGCGCTACCTAAAGGGCGAATACGATACGATCAAGAACTACTACGCTACGAAATTCAAGGATGCATGGGATGTTCTGGATTATACGGTTGACAAGGAAGACTATCTTGAGTCAAAGTCCAAGGCATTTGAAAACGCCCTGTTCGGAACCTCGCTTCCGTCTTATGTTGTGGATGCGGTTGCTTCCAATATCATGTGCATGAAGAGCCAGTGCTGCTTCAGGATTGAGAACGGAAACTTCCTTGGATGGGAAGGAATCCGTGACAACATTGGTTGCGGCCAGGGGAATGTAAACCATGTATGGAACTACGCGATGGCAGTAGCAGGCTTGTTCCCTGAGCTTGAAAAGACTATGCGTAATGTTGAGTTTAATGTAGAACTGGATCCTGACGGATGTATGCCGTTCAGGGCACGCAAGTGTCTGGGTGAGAGCAGATGGGATATGATTCCTGCATGTGATGGGGAATTCGGTTCCATTCTCCGTATCTATCGTGAATGGAAGTATACCGGTGATGATGAGTTCCTGAAGAATATCTGGGACAACATGATGAAGGCTCTTGAATTTTCATTAAAAGAGTGGGATACCGACCATGATGGCGTGATGGATGGCAAGCAGCATGTAACTTATGATATCGAGTTTTACGGACCAAATACCATGACCAACACCATCTATCTTGGTGCAATCAAAGGTGTATCTGAAATGGCTGAACACCTTGGAAAGCATGATATTGCAAAGAAGTATGCGGATATGTTTGAGAAGGCTTCCAAGGATGTTGATAAGAAGCTGTTTAACGGTGAGTACTATATCCAGGATCTAGAGGATGTGAATGCTTATCGTTATCAGTACGGCAAGGGGTGCCTGACCGATCAGCTGCTTGGACAGTTCATGAGCGAAGCCTCCGGAATAGGATATGTCCTTCCGCGTGAACATGTAAAGAGCGCACTTCAATCGATCTTCAAGTATAACTTCAGAGATAAGATGGAGGAGGTCCCGAATGTCCAAAGAACATATGCTCTGAACGATGAAGCAGGACTCGTACTTTGCTCCTGGCCGCATGGAGGACGTCCAAGATTCCCATTTGCATACTGTGACGAGGTCTGGACCGGAGTCGAGTATACAGTTGCCTGCATGATGGTCAAGGAAGGTATGTTTGATGAAGCACTCACAATCATTAAGTCCATCCGCAATCGTTATGATGGATACAAGCGCTGCCCATGGAGTGAGACGGAAGCAGGACATCATTATGTACGTCCAATGTCCAGCTGGACTCTGATTCCTCTGTTTGCAGGTGCTGAGACAGATATGGTCAACAAGACCATGACCTTCAATCCGATAATTAATCAGGATGACTACACGACTTTCTGGATCAACGGAAGTGCATGGGGAACCTTCCATCAGTACAAGGATAAGGACGGTGTACTTAAGAAAGAAGTCAAAGTTTGCTACGGCAGTCTTGATGGAGTGCGGGTGAATGCGGATGTTAAAAAGTGTGAAGAGTGCTGAAAATAAGGAGAGGTTTCGACCAGTCTTTCATTTCACGGCTAAAAGTGGATGGATCAATGATCCGGTTGGACTGATTTTTTTCCAAAACAGATATCACCTCTTTTATCAGTTTAATCCATATGGCTGTGATTGGGGGTCTATGCACTGGGGACATGCAGTCAGTGATGATCTGGTCCACTGGAAAGACCTTCCGATTGCCCTTTCACCGGATTCGGTTTACGACCATGATAAAGATGGAGGATGTTTTTCCGGCAGTGCGATAGAAAAAGATGGAAAACTGTACCTATTTTATACAGGTACAGTTTTCCGGGACGGAATCAAGTATCAGACGCAATGTATGGCAGAGTCTGAGGATGGTGTGACGTTCAAGAAGTCACCGGTTAATCCGGTGATAGCAAATCCTCCTGATGGATGCGGAAGAGATTTTCGTGATCCTAAGGTTTTCAGACATGGAAATCACTGGTATATGGTTGTGGGCGGTGCTACTGGAATCCCGGAACAGGGAGGTGAAGGCAGAATCTATCTTTATCAGTCCGATGATTTGTTCAACTGGGAGTACCGGGGAATCCTCCTGAAATCGAGCGGAAGATGGGGAACTATGTTTGAGTGCCCTGATCTCTATGAAATCGACGGAAAGTGGGTGATTACGAGTTCGCCGATGCTGCATGAGGATTACAATAAATGTATGTATTTGGTCGGTGTAGCAGACCTTGAGAATTGCGACTTCGAGGTCCTCAGGGAAGGCAGTCTGGATCTTGGATACGATTACTATGCTGCCCAGTCTTTTACAGACAGGACAGGACGGCGGATTATGATTGCCTGGCAGAATGGCTGGAAGTGGATGCCCTGGTTTCAGACATTTGGTCCGACTCAGGATGAGGGCTGGCGAGGGCAGCTTTCAATTCCGCGAATTGTTAGCGTGAATGATGATAATTCGTTAAAGACTTCTCCGGTCGAAACGCTTAGTATTCTCCGCTATAATGTCCGGGATTATAAAGATTATAAAATAAACATCGAAAAACAGGTTTTGGATATCACAGATCCTAACTGTTTTATGATTGAGATGGAGATCAATGTAGACCAGATCAATTCCAAAGCTTTCACCGTGGGCGTTTGGGATACAGGAAGCTATTGCACTGTTATCAATTTTGATTTCCTGAATCGTGCACTGACTGTAAATCTTGAGAACTCGGATGCTTATTCAAAATCCTATATCACGGCACCTATCAGTTTTCATGACAGAAAGATAAAGGCAAGAATTATTGGTGACAGATGTTCGGTTGAGATTTATCTCAATGATGGAGATGTCTGTATCACGAATAATATCTATCCAGAATCCGGACCGAGCAAGATTTGGATAAAAACACCATATTCAGATGCAAAAATCAATAATTTGAGTGTGTGTAGTCTGAGATTATAAAAGTGGATTATTGATTTGCAATGTAATACTCTAATAGAAATGAAACCCCTCAAGTAGGAAGCAGAAGTATGTAACTACTTGAGGGGTTCTATATTAGACAAGACAAAATCAGTTAGCAGAAATGAAATCCCATCTTTTTGTAACAGGGTATTATTAAGGGACAAATAATTAGAACCCAAGAAAAAACTCACTCAGCTTCCCGGGAGAAATTAGTTGCCATCATTACTCAAGTCGGATAATTCCTGCGACAGCTGCTTAATCTGTTCTTCTAGCCTAGCCTTTTTCTGCTCTTTCGATTCTGGGTTTATCTTATGATAAATACACTTTGGGAATGTCCACTTCCACATATTGTATCTTTGTGTAGCCTGTGATTTTTCTTCATCTGAAGTTGCAGAGCTTAACTCCTCCTTATAAGTGCTAAGTTCTTTTTCCCATTTATCTAGAAAATCGTTCATCGAACCGGTAAATCCATCCCCAAAAGTAAGAGAAAGTTTTCCATTCTCACGCTTAACCTTTAAACCGAACAATTTCTCCATTTCAAAGAACGCGTACATATCACCAACGGTATTAACAGTAACAGGATCTACAAAGGCAATAGGTTCTACTCCGAGAACATCAGCAATCTTTTTAATTAGATCAGACTTTGGTTTTCTAGCACCGTTTTCATATTTTCGTACTCGATCCGCTGAAAGACCTATTTTTTCTCCCAATTCCGTTTGCGATAGTCCTACAGCCATTCTTATTTCACGGATCCTTCTGCCTACACGTTCGGCAGCGGTTCTGTCATAAAAGTCCAATAGATCTTCCTGAGCTGTTGGATTCTGAATATGCATTTGATTCCCTCCAGATAAGCACATAAATGTGCGCAAATTTCAATATACCCATATTATCACAGCCTTAAAGTACAAATAAAGACTCGTAATTAGTTTTCATAATAAAAAGCACAAAAAAGTGCTTGCATGAGAACGAACATGGTGCTATAGTACAAATAAGCACAAAAAAGTGCGCAGTAAGCACAGGAGGAAAAGCATGAATACGGGTAAACAGTTATCTGATTATGAAGAAGTCCTTCTCCCAAAAGATATCATGGAGATTCTTCATATCAGTCGAAGCACGGTCTATAAACTTCTGGACACGGGTGAGATCAAATCCATACGCGTTGGAAACGCATACAGAATCCCAAAGAGGAATTTGACTGCCTTCATGTTTCCGGATAGTAAGGACCTTTCATCGACTTCTGAATCCGCCCGTATTGAAAAGAAAAAGGGGGGATTAGAATGAACGGCACGACAGCATTTTCACTTGAGATTCTTTTTCTCAATGATCTTTTGAACAGCAAAGTAATTGATGAGGATATCTATAACAGAGCAGCTCAAAAGATAGCAACTATTGGAAACATCAAGGCTCCAGAGAAAGCGGAATATCGAGCAACAGCTTGATTAAGAGGCGCAAATGTCACAGAAGAAAGCAGCAATCTATCATTTTACAGATGGATCTCAGAAGAGACCGATAGTAAATCAAAAACAAATTTTCAGACTTACAGAGTTTGCAAAGTCCAGAGGGTTTGAGGTTGCAGAAGTCTTCTGTGACAAGAGCCTGTTCCGTTATCAACGGACCGAGTTCGATCGCTTTATGTCAGAGTGCAATCAGTTTGATGCGTTAATCGTTAAGGATTTTTATCATCTCTCGAAAAATACGATGAAGAGTATGTCGATTTTGAAACAGCTTCGAGATAAAGGCCTTGAAGTACATACGCCGGATAATGGGAGTTTTGTCTGGAGTACAGCACCTTTTGAGAAGAGCCTGAAGGTTGCCACATATACTTGCCACCTTGCAACACCGAAGGAAATGGAAGAAGTGTTCCAACTCAGGCAGGATATCTTCAAAGTTTTTACTGAGAAAAAAACTGACTGGATAATAACAGATCAGTTCGCGGATATGACTCTTCATCAACGAGATGGTGAACAGCATGAGCTTCAGAAACTGATTGCCAACAGAGATAAATACGATTTGCTACTGGTACAGAACCTAAACGATATCCATTGGAGAACTTCGAATTTCTGCAGGATCAGAGAAGCGCTCGAGTTAGATATCTATTCTTTGCAAGATGGTTATCTAGAGTTCTGTTAAGAGGTATGGAACATGAATTATGCGGAAGAGATAAGGAAAAGAATAAATGATACTAATATGGAAAGCGTAAGAGCAGTCATTTATGCGAGAGTGTCGACAGACACTGATGGACAGAAAGAATCGTGTGCCAATCAGGTAGATTTGGCAAAAAAGTATATAGAAAGCCACCCCAACATTTATCTGATGAATGTATATGTTGATGATGGTATTTCGGGAAAGAATGATTTCAATAGACCTCAATATAATCAAATGGTAGAGGAAATTGAAACCGGCGGTGTTGACTTGATTATTACGAAAGCCCTTTCCAGGCTGAACCGTGATCAGTTGAACTCACTTCAGCTTACAAGCATTCTTATCGAGTACAATACAACGGTTCTTACGCTTGAAGATGGTCAAGTTCATGACTTTGAAGATATGAACTCTGATCTTCTCCATAGTATTAAGTATGCCATTGACGCACAGTATGTAAAACAGCAGAGCATCAACGGAAGAAAGGTTCAGGAACTCAGGTGTGAGCGCAAAGAACTTTCTGCCAAGGACTGTGCTTTTGGATATGACTGGCATCGTGACAGTAAATCAATAACTATCAATGAAGAGCAGGCGAAAACGGTACGCAGGATTTACGAGGAATACGTGTACTATAATCGCTTCCCAGCGCAGATAACTAAAGAATTGAATGCAGAGGGCATAACACTGTGCAACCGGAGCGTTCTTAATATCCTGCGGGACGAACGCTATATTGGGAAGTTCTACATCAACAAACGCACTACAAAGCTTGGAATGGGGAGAGTGAAATCAAAGCGCGTCAAACTCCCTAAAGAAAAGTGGGTGCTTGTAGAACGACCAGATCTTCAGATAGTAGACCCAGAGCTGTATGCGCTTGCGCAGAGAGTCTACCATGCTCGGCTGACTGTCTACACAAAACCAGACAAGAAAATTTTACAGACATACTTTCAGGGAACGCACAAGTATGCAGGTAAAATTTTTTGCAGTGTTTGTGGCAAGCCATACCGTTTTGGATATGCTGATAGAAACAAAACAATTCCAGTCTATAGAATCGGGAATCATTCGGATTGCACAAGCAATATTAACCGCGTATTCGAAGAAGACCTGGATGGAATAGTAAAAGAGTCTCTAAAAAGGATTATGGACCAGCAGGACATTGTCTTTGCAACACTTGAAAAGGTCCTTCTGGAGTGTGTTGAGTCATCCCAAAAAGAGGGTGACACGGACAGTCTGAAAAAACAGAAAACGGCTCGTGAAAAGCAGATACGGACCTTGCTTGATACACTTTCTGAAGATGTGCTGACTGGGCCTGCAAAAACCAGAGTCCTTACAAGAATCAATGAAATTACCGATGAAATTGACAGGCTGTCGGAGCAGATCCGTGTTAAAGAAGAAACAAAACTGGACGATTCCTATGTGACGGCTAAAATGGCAAGCATCAGGGCAGCAATCACTGATCTCAGGAATTTTCAAACGATGGATCGGGAAAGAATTGTAAACTATATCGATCACATCGATATATTGCCGACTAACGATATGAAAATTCTGCTGAAGTCGGGTCATGTGATTCTTTGCAACACAACCTATGGGAAAGAAAACTCAGCTGGAAATCATGTAGTTAAGAGGGATATCCAACATGGCCGGTGTTGAGACTCTGGAGCATATCGATGGTCTCAGCGCCCCGGACTTCCCCTACAATAATCCGGGTTGGACGCATAACAAAAAAGTGAGGTTAAAGCGTAATAAAAAGATTCACGCCGTCCCATGTACAAGTCTTCACTACAGAGCGAACGATCTCGTTGCGCTCT
>Ga0256406_1003760_pt1 | contig 18300 bp, 16 predicted proteins | sample RumenRJG_03DNA_FD_185986 | JGI IMG/M metagenome (GOLD analysis project Ga0256406, IMG submission 185986) | Bovine rumen microbial communities from Lethbridge, Alberta, Canada - RJG_03 | ecosystem: Host-associated > Mammals > Digestive system > Stomach > Rumen | place: Canada: Alberta | collected...
AAGGAAAGGGTCACGTAGCTAACTGGTCAGATGTTAGAAACCAACTATTGATTGATGAACGAATGGGCAAGCTCATAGCAAAATATGATGAGCTAAACTAAAAACACAAAATTCTTGACAATCCCGAGTGTCAATAACTATGGGTACAGTATACGCAATCCGCAGATCACAGAACGCAGATCGCAGGCCGCAGATCGCTGACCGCGGCTGACGGCTGGCTGCTGTCCGCTGAGGGCAGATTGCAGCGTCAAAGCTCCCACGTCTCAAAACTCACAACTCATAACTCAAGACTTTCCTCCCGGCCCCGCCGCATCCCGGGATGAAATTTGCCCAATCCGGCCTGTTGGGCTATAATAGAGGGCATACGTTCAGCTTACACAAAAAAGGAGAGATTTCCATGTATACGTATAAAACGGAAGGAACCTGTTCCACCGCCATCCATTTCGACATCGTGGACGGCAAAGTGAAATCCGTCCATTTCGATGACGGATGCAACGGCAACCTGCAGGGAATCGGAAGGCTCGTGGAAGGCCTTCCCGTCGAAACGGTCATCGCCAGACTGAAAGGAATTTCCTGCAACGGCGGTCCGACTTCCTGCCCGGATCAGCTGGCCAAAGCCCTGGAAGAAGTGCAGGCAAAAAAAGAAGCATAAAACGCAGTGTCCCGCGGCATACGGGACGGATACAGAAGATGCTGCGGCGCATCGCATCTGCAGGCAAAACAAGGAGGCAGCCATGAAAACAATTCGGACAATCGTCTTTAAGGCAAAGGAGGGCGGCGGCAATCCCTGCCCGGTCACATTGGACGCGGACGCGCTGAGCCTCGAGGAAATGCAGGCCATGACGAGCAAAGAAGGAGTCGAATGTGCCTTTGTCCTGAAGCCCACGCGGCCGGACTGTGATTTCATGTACCGCTATTTCCTGCCGCTCCATGAGCTTGGCATGTGCCTGCATGCAACGATCGGCACGTCTACGGTCCTCGTCCGCGAAGGCCGCGCTGCAAAGTCCCCCTTCTATGTGGAGACCATCCTGGGACGCATCCGGATCGACTGGAAAAATCAGGACGGCCGCATCGAGATCTCAGTCCAACAGTTCCTGCCGGAAGTGAAAAATGACGTTCCTTCCGTGCCGGAACTCGTAAAAGCACTCGGCATCCGGGCGGAAGATCTGGGCAAAGGCCCGGTCCAGTCCGTCTCCACCTCCCGCTACAAACTCTTCATCCCGCTGCGGGACCGCGAAGTACTGGATCATCTGGAGCCTGACTTCCCTTATCTGTGGGAACTCTGCGACAAGTACGGCGTAACAGGGTTCTGCCCCTTTGCACCTGCAAAGAGTACGGACAATGACGAAGGCGGCACTGTTTTCTACGACCGCCAGTTCCCCAACAAGGGCGGCTACAACGAAGATCCCGCCACGGGCGTCGCGGCGGCTTCGCTGGGTTCCTACGCGGTCCTGAACGGTCCGGCTGCAAAGGACGGCTGGCACCATTTCGTCATCTACCAGGGATTTGCCATGGGCCGTCCCAGCCGTCTGCAGGCGGATATCCTCGTAAAGGACGGCAAGATTGCAGAGACACGGGTCGTCGGCGATGCCGATGTGATCGAAGGCTGAAGTCAGAGTTTTAAAGCTGTGATGCTGTGACGCTTTGGAGCTTTGGTGCAGCAAAATTCTCCAGCGTCGGGGCTGTCTGGAATTTCGTGGATTGGATTTAAATTCCGTCTTCTTAACTTCACCAGAGTGGACATCGATGCTTTTGGCTGCATCCTTCCCACTGAGTCCTTGCGGATACTTTCTTTTACAGACAAAAAACACAGCGGAACGTGATGTTATTTTCACGCCCCGCTGTGATTTTTCTTTATGCTGCAGGATAAATACTTACAGTGCCAGCATCGATACGATGTAGACGACGATGATGGTCGTAATGCCCATCACACCGGTCATACCGGTCTGGCATTTATAGGCCTGGGAAGTCGTCATATCAGAGAACTGGGAAACCACCCAGAAGTAGGAATCGTTGGCATGGGATACGGTCATGGAACCGGCACCGATAGCCATGATGGCAAGCACGCGGCCAAGGGGCGACGTCAGTCCCAGGGTCCCCATCATTGGAGCGATCATCGCGGATGTCGTGATCATGGCAACCGTGGAAGCACCCATGGCGCATTTCAGCAGCGCTGCGATGAGGAACGGCAGGAATACGCCCACGCCAAGGCCCAGCAGGGAATTGCTCAGCGCTTCCGCGATCGGGAGGAGCTGGATGATGGCACCGAAGGAACCGCCCGCGCCGGTAATGGCAAGGATGGCTGCCGAATTGGAAACGCCTTCCGTGATCCATTTGAGGGTGTTTTTCTTTTCACTGCCCGGGATCAGCGTCATCGCGATGAAGACGCCGAGGATCAGCGCCACGACCGGGTTCCCGATGAAGGAGAAGAAGGCCTTTACAGCGCCCTGTCCCAGAGGAGCCGACGGGAAGTCACCGATGGATTTCAGGGTGATCAGGATGATCGGCAGCAGGATCGGTGCGAAGCTGTGGAGAGCACCGGGCAGATGGCCGTATTTCTCGACCAGTTCTTCCACCGTGTATTCAGGATTGGCCGGGATATCGATCTTGGAAGATACTTTCATGGCGTAAATATAGGCAGCGAGCGTCGCCGGGATCGAAATGATGAGGCCGACCAGGATCGTCAGGCCCAGATCCGCATCGAGCGTACCAGCCATGGCTATCGGTCCGGGTGTCGGCGGCACCAGGCAGTGAGTTGCGTACAGGCCGCCGGAAAGAGCCGTCGCCATGACAGCAAGGGATGTCTTGGAACGGAAAGCCAGGGCGCGGGAAATCGGGCTCAGGATGACAAAGCCGGAATCACAGAAAACAGGGATGCCCGTTACGTAGCCCGTGATGGCCATCGTCAGGACGCTGCGCTTTTCGCCGACAAGACCCAGGATCGTGTTGGCCATGGTCAGGGCTGCACCGGTCTTCTCAAGGATCGTACCGATGATGGTCCCGCAGAGGATCACGATACCGATATTCCCCATGATCCCGCCAAAGCCCTTCTTGACGGTGGCGATGACCTTTTCAGGCGGAATGCCGCAGGCCAGGCCCACGAGGATGGAAATGACCGTCATGACGATAAAAGGATGCATATCATACTTTTGGATTGCTACGATCATCAGGATGACCGCAATGAGGATAATCAGGAAATAAAACATCATAACCTCCTTGTTCAGTTGACACCAGAGCTGGACTCCTTACAGGGAAGTACCCTGTTCCAGGAATTCAGCGATGAGCATACGGATGCAGAACTCCCTCTCGAACGGAGGGTCCTTCTCCATGCCAAGATACTCATACAGACGGCGCATCCGGTACTGGAGCGTATTCTTGTGGATATTGAGCCGGGCCGAAGCCTTCTGCACGGAGCCGTCCATTTCATAATAGCTGCGCGCCGTTTCAAGCAGGAAGACCAGCTGGTTCCAGTCCAGCAGTTTCAGCAGCTTCTCCCGTTCCCGCTGCACGTAGGCCCTGCCGCCGTGCGTCGCCAGGCGGGACAGGAAATAGCGGAAGCGGTCCCGGGAATTCTCTGCCCAGGCCATGCGGTTCGGTCCTTTCCGGAGCGCCAGGACTTCGCGGTACGCTTCGGGCATCTCCCCCAGGGTCCGGCAGATATGGCTGACCGAAAGCCGCAGCCCCTCGCGCGCTTCCACAAGTGCCAGGATGTCTTTCAAAAAAGCATCGGACCGCGCCAGCCCTTCCGTAAGGACTCCCCCTTCTGCCGCGGCCTGCTGCCACGCCCTGCCGGTACTATGGAGCAGCATGACGCTGTTGTCCCGGATGGCAAAGAGCACACCGTCACGGATCCGCGCCCCCGTCCGCGTGCCGCGGCCCATCTCGCCGGCGAGCCGCTGCAGTTCCTTCGGGTCCGGCCGCCTGCTGAAAAATGTGACGGCCATGAGGACCATGGGAAATTCCAGATGCAGGGAGAGCGTATTCATCAGCTGGCTGATCTCATCCCGTTTCTCATCGCTCCCCAGCAGGTACAGGTTGAGGAGCTCGCCCCGCAGTTCGTTTTCGAACGCTTCCTCACGGTACTTGATCTGCTGCTTGAGGAACTGGGTCACATACACCCGCAGCAGATTTGCGGCATCAGCCGTCTCTTTCTCTTCTCCGTAGAGACCGACGACGCCGATGATCCTGCCGTCTTCCATGATGGGAAGGTTATAGCCCTCCCTGGCACCGGGATACTGATCCAGGTTCTGCCTCGTGATCAGGACCGGCTTCCCCGTCTCCGCCGCGATTTTGGCACCGTGATGGTATGTTCCGATCCGTCCTTTTTCGGTGGACGCCAGGATGATGCCGTCCAGATTCATGATATTGATGGTCCGCCCGCTGACAAGGGGCGATGTGGCCTCAACGAATTCCTGGGCAGGGCCGGCAAATTCCGGAAGATCGATATAGCCCATCAGCCGCCTCCTTACAAAAACAGACCCTGTCCAGTTCCCAGATGGACCGCATTGATGTCCGGATCCTGCTCCACGATTTTCTGGAACAGTGCCCCGGAACAGTGATTGAAACCGACAAAACGCAGTCCCAGTCCCTTGACGATCGTGAGCGTCCGGCGGATCCGTTCCTCCGATGCTTCCATCAGATGGGTCCCGCCGACTACGCCGATGACGGGCATCCGGAACCGCTCCTGCACGGAAGACAGGATATTCAGGATCCCCGGATGGCTGCAGCCGACAAGGACAAAGAGCCCGTCCTTCAGTTTGTGGACGAAACAGACTTCGTCGCTGAAATCGTCCCGGACGAACCGGTCCCCGTCACGGAGCACGAACCGTTCCGGCGGCGCCTCGAACTCGCAGCGGCGGGTAAAACCGCTGACGATAAATTCCGTCTCGCTGAGCGCCAGCACATCCCTGCAGACGCGGTGCTCAATGCCATGCGCCTTGAGGAATGCTTCATCGAAGCTGTTTCCCAGGTACGTGCATTTGATGCCTTCGACGGAATATTTCCTGCGGAAATACCCGGCACCTGTCACGAGCGGCTGCCGGCACCCTGCAGCCACAAAGGCGGGATAGCCTCCCGAATGGTCATAATGGCCGTGGCTGCCGATCAGGAAGTCGGCTTTTTCGACGGGCACGCCGAGCCGGCGGGCATTTTCCAGGCTTTTCTCCGTCGGTCCGAAATCAAAGATATACCGCTTTGTCCCGCACTCCAGAAAAACCGAAAGCCCGTGCTCATAATGCAGGGACGTATTCCCCGATCCCGTGTTCTCAAGCAGCGTCATTAACTTCATTGCATTCACCTCCCCCGTTCCTGCCCGGACGCCCCTGTGATCTTTGCGGCCCTTCTGTCAGGACAGACCGCTCTGACACGTCTTCCGCCCGGGACTGATAGCTTTCCCAGTAGAATCATCTGAATTATTTTCAGATAATTTACAATTTTATTATACCAGATTCACTCATTTCTTCATTGGTATACGTACCAAATGTTTCTGGGATTTATTCGTTCTTTTTCCGTCATTTAAAATTATTTTTGTTTTTAAGCTGAATTTCCAGAGATTTTCTTTTCTTTTTTGGGTCTTGGACCAACGGAGGCGCAAAAAAATATTTCCTCCCTTTTACAGACAGGAGGAAATATTCGGTGGATGCTGTCTTCATTCCTGACAGGAAGGTTCCTTTCCTGACAGCATGCTCCTCTTCCGGGCGATCAGCCGGCCCGTCTTGTGATAAAGATAGGCCCAGTACACGGCCAGGATCACGAGGATGATGGTCCAGGAAATCGGATAGGACAGATAGATCAGATGGATCCCGCAGTCCGGTGCCGACAGATACCTGATCCACACGAGACGGAAGACGCAGGTGCCGAACAGATTGACCAGCATGGGGACGACGCTGATGCCAAAACCGCGGATGCTGCCCACAAGGACATCGGCGACGCCAAAGATGAACTGCAGCGTGGCGATGCGGTACAGCCGGTCCGCGCCAATCCCTATGACGTAGACATCAGGATTGAAGATCGCGATGAGCTGGGGCGCCCACAGCAGCACAATGCCGGTTTCCAGGAGTCCCAGGACGATGACGATGGCTTCACATTCGACGAAGATCTTTTTGATCCTTTCCCATTTGCCGGCTCCGAGATTCTGGCTGATGAAGGTCATACTGGCCTGATGGAACGCATTGAGCCCGATATAGAGGAAATTTTCGACATTCATGGCCGCACTGTTGGCCGCCACGATGACACTGCCGAATGTATTGATGGCTCCCTGGATGACCACATTGGACAGGCTGAACATGCAGGCCTGGAGACCTGCCGGGATCCCGATGCGGCAGAGTTCATAAAAACTGTGCCGGTCAAAACAGAGCCGGCGCCAGTGGAATTGCCAGGGCCCCTGTTCCCGGGCAAGGCAGCGGACGGTCAGGCCCGCGCTCGCCAGCTGGCTGATGACCGTGGCCCATCCCACCCCGGCCACATCCATATGGAAAAGGATGACGAAGACCAGGTTCAGGATGACATTGACGATGCCGCTCAGCACGAGGAAGAGCAGCGGCCGCCGCGTGTCCCCGATGGCCCGGAGGGCTGCGGTGCCATAGTTATAGAGCATGATAAAGGGTGCGCTGACGAAATAGATACGCAGATACAGAGTTGCCTTGGCGATGACATCACCGGGCGTCTGCATTTTTTCCAGGATCCAGGGTGCGGCCGCGATCCCGATGAGACCAAAAAGGATGCCGCCCACAAGGCCCACGGTCATGGCCGTGTGCAGGGTCAGGAAAATATCACGGTCCCGGCTGCCCGCCCCCACGTAATTGGCAATGAGGACATTGACGGCAATGGAAAATCCCATCAGCAGATTGATGAAAAGATAGATTGTCGGAGCTGTGCTTCCGACAGCAGCAAGACTCGTATAGCCTGCAAACTGTCCCACCACGATGACGTCCGCCGCGTTGAACAGCATCTGGAGCCAGTTCGTGGCCATCAGGGGAATGGAAAAAGAAAGGATCTTCCCAAGCAGCGGGCCATGGGTCATATCCATGCCAGAAACAGAAGCCAAGTTCATCCCTCCTTTGCCGGAATCTCCCGCAGGCTCCGCGGCCTGCAGAGTCTCTTTGCGGATTGCAGAGCTTCTCCGGGCATTCTATCATGGAAAAGCGTGCTTGACCAGTCCCCTGCGGCAGCGGTTCCGGAAAGTGCAGAAAGACGTTCTGCAGCATGCGTACCGCCGTGACGAAGCAGCAGGAAAAAAGGCCCGATCCGGACAGTGCTCCGGAAGCGTGCCTATCTGTCACTATTTATGGAAAAAGACAGGACACATGACTGCTGCGCCCTGTTTTTCTGCTCTATATTCATTTGCGTTCGACTTTATACATTCCCCACAAAGAGTGCCCGCATGGCATTCAGCACGGCCAGGATCAGCACACCCGTATCGGCAAAGATCGCCATCCAGATATTGGCAAGGCCGAGAGCACCGAGCACCATGCAGATGACCTTGATGCCGATGGCAAAGATGATGTTCTCCATGACGATCCGCATGCACTTGCGGGAGATGCGGATGGCCTTTCCGATCTTCAGAGGATCATCATCCATCAGGACCACGTCCGCCGCTTCGATGGCGGCGTCGGAACCCATGGCACCCATGGCGACGCCCACGTCCGCCACGGAAAGGACCGGCGCGTCGTTGATGCCGTCGCCGACAAAGAGGACCTTTTCCTTCTTCCCCTTATGCCTGATGATCTCTTCCACTTTGGCGACCTTGTCTTCCGGCATAAGTTCGCTGTACACCTGATGGATCCCCAGGCGGCGGGCCATATCTTCCGCGGTTTTGCGGCCATCACCGGTGAGCATGATGCATTCGATGCCGCTTTGCTGCATTTCCTGCACCGCCTGCGGCGAATTTTCCTTCATGACATCGGAAATCAGGATATGGCCTGCGTACTCACCGTCGACAGCCATATGGACCAGGGTCCCCACCTTGTGGCAGGGGATCCAGGCAATGCCCAGTTCATCCATGAGCCGGCTGTTCCCGGCCGCCACCGTATGGCCATCCACCCGGGCAACGACGCCGCGGCCGCTCCGCTCCTCGATATCCGTCACCCGGCTGCGGTCGAGGGTTTTGCCGTATGCCCGCTGCAGGCTTTTGCTGATGGGATGGGAGGAGGCACTTTCCGCCAGCGCCGCCAGTTCCAGCAGTTTTTCATCACTGATCCTGCTGTGATGGACACCGGTCACTTCAAAGACACCCTTCGTCAGCGTCCCTGTCTTGTCCATGACCACATACCGGGCCTTCGACAGGGTTTCCATAAAGTTTGCGCCCTTGATCAGGATGCCCTGGCGGCCCGCACCGCCGATCCCGGCAAAGAAGGTCAGAGGCACGCTGAGGACGAGTGCACAGGGGCAGCTGATGACGAGGAAGATCAGGGCCCGGTAAAACCAGTCGCTCCAGGCGGGCGCAAGTCCCATGATCCCCATCCGCACAAGGGGCGGGAGCACGGCAAGCGCCAGCGCACTGTAACAGACGATGGGTGTGTAATAACGGGCAAATTTGGTGATGAAGTTTTCCGATTCGGATTTGCGGGAACTTGCATCCTCCACAAGTTCCAGGATCTTTGTCACGGTGGATTCGCCGAATTCCGTCGTCGTCCGGATCTTGAGGACGCCCGTCATGTTGATGCAGCCGCTGACGACCTCGCTGCCCGGTTCGACATCGCGGGGCAGGCTTTCACCCGTCAGGGCCACCGTATTGAGGGAGGACCTGCCGGACGTGACCACGCCGTCGATAGGGACCTTCTCACCGGGCTGGACCACAATCTCCGTGCCCACAGCCACATCGTCCGGATCCACCCTGACAAGGCTGCCTTCTTTTTCCACATTGGCATAATCGGGACGGATATCCATCAGCGCCGCCACATTCCGGCGGCTCTTATCGACGGCATAGTCTTCGAAGAGTTCCCCGACCTGGAAGAAAAGGACCACAGCGATGGCCTCCGAATATTCCCCGTCCTTCAGGATACCCAGGGCGAAGGCGCCGATACTCGCAACGGCCATCAGGAATTTTTCATCAAAGACCTGGCCGCGCAGGATGTTCCGCCATGCATCATGGAACACGTCATACGAAATCAGGATGTATGCCAGGAGGAACGGAAGCATGTGCAGCAGCCTGCTGCCGCCATAGACGGATACTGGCACAGCACTGGCAATGATCGTGACAGCAGCGGTCACAGCAATCCGCGCTCCAATTTGTTTCTGCTCGTTTGTCATTTGGATGCACTCTTTCGATTCAATAAGATTTTAATCTAATTGACTGCAATTAAAAGTAAATTTTACAATTTTCTTCCACTTTGCGACAATTATCGTACACGTTTTTCATGACTGCCTTCTCATCGGCGCCGTCTTCGAACTTCACTTTCATATTCAGCATCAGGAAATTGACGACAGCATCGCTCACGCCTTCCGTGTGCCGGGCTGCCTCTTCCATTTTGGCGGCACAGTTCGCACAGTCCACTTCGATTTTATAACGCTTCGTTTTCATTTTGACTGCCTCCCCATGATTTATTAATTAAATAAGTGTTTAATCGTTTGATTTTGTTATATCCCTTTTCTATGGGAAAGTCAAGAAAAGCGCAAAAAAATTCCTGCTGCGGCCAAATAACAGACAGCAGCAGGAAAAACTGTACAAGATGATACAGGAGCACATATGTCTGGAGACTCATGATCTCTCAAATGGAAGAGCCAAAAATCCCCCGGGCAGGACGCCTCATTCATTTCCACAGGACGAGGAGCAGATGGTAGCAGAGGAACGTGACGACCCATGCCACGGCCAGCTGGAACCCGGCTTCGCAGAAGGTCCACTTCCAGCTGCCCGATTCCTTGCGGATCGTGGCCAGAGCGGCCGTGCAGGGGATATAGAGCAGGCAGAAGACCATCAGACAGAAGGCATTGATCGAAGTAAAGCCGATGCCCTCCAGGGCCGCTTCGAAATTGACCATGCCCGATGCCGATGTGGCATTGGAGATGCCAAAGAGGACGGCGCAGCTCGATACCACGACTTCCTTGGCCGAAATCCCGGCGAGCAGAGCCAGCGTGATCTGCCAAAAGCCAAGACCGACGGGACGGAAAATCGGGACGAGCCAGTGGCCGATGATGGCGCCGAAGCTCACCGTGGGATCTTCCGTGTAGCCCATGGGCCCGAAGTTCAGGATGAACCAGATGATCAGGGTGCCCAGGAAGATGATGGAACCGGCTTTCTGCAGATAGCCCTTGATCTTGTCAGAGACATAGATGCCCACAGTCCGGAAGTCCGGCATCTTGTATTCGGGCAGTTCGATGAGGAGGAAATCCTCCTTGTCCTTGCCGCGGGCGATGTCGAGCCAGTGGATCAAAAGAGACACCCCGATGGCCACAAAGACGCCGATGATGTACATCGAATAGGCCGCCACCATGGCGTACTGCTTGAAGAAGATCTCCGAAAACAGGATATAGATGGTCAGGCGGGCATTGCAGCTCATAAAGGGCGTGACGAGCATGACCTTGTAACGGTCCCGCTTGTTTTCAAGCCCCCGCGATGCCATGATGGCCGGCACGGTACAGCCGAAGCCCACCAGCATCGGGATGAAGGCACGTCCGGAAAGGCCCACGTGCCCCATGACATTTTCCATGACATAGGCCACCCTTGCCATGTACCCGCTGTCCTCCAGGAAGCCCAGGCTGAGGAACAGGATCAGGATGTTCGGCAGGAATGTCACGATGGTGCCGACGCCGCCCAGGGCCCCGTCAAGTACCAGCGACTGGAGCGGTTTGCTCACATTGGCTGCCGTCATGGCCGCGCCCAGCTGATCGGAGAGGATGCCGATCCCGCTCTCCAGGAAGCCTTTCAGCCAGTCGCCGACCGTAAAGGTCAGGAAGAAGATAAAGGCCATGATGACGAGGAATACCGGGATCCCCCAGACATTGTTGGTGAAGATCCGGTCCAGACGGTCCGTGAACTCATCCTGCCGTTCCTTGTGGAGCACGACCTCGCGGATGATTTCCTCGATGAAGTCGTACTTCTGACGGATGATTTCCACTTCATAGCTCTTGTCCAGCACCTCGGGCAGCTCCACGGGGTACTTTTGCATGATTTCCCGGTCCTGCTCCAGGAGTTTCAGCGATGTCCAGCGCAGATTCCGGATCTCCGGATAGTGTTCCCGCAGGTATACCGTGAGCTGGTCGATGCGGTCCTCGATGTCATCGGAATAGACCATCGCATAGGCCGCATGGTTCAGCTGATGGCTGCTTTCCTCATGATGGTCATGGATCAGCGGGTCCGTCGTCCTGGCGTCCTTATGGTGTGCCGCCGCATGGAGCAGCACTTCAAGGCCCCTCCGCTTGCGGGCAGAAACGGGAACGACCGGGATCCCGAGCATCTCGGGCAGACGGTGCAGGTCGATCTCGAGCCTGCGCTTTTCCACGATGTCCATCATGTTGAGTGCCATCACGACGGGCTTGCCCAGCTCCAGGAGCTGGAGCGTCAGGTACAGGCTGCGTTCCAGGGCGGACGCATCGACCACATTGATGACCACGTCCACTTCATCGCTCAGGATGAACTGGCGCGATACGATTTCCTCCATCGTGTACGAAGTCAGGCTGTATGTGCCGGGCAGGTCCACGAGGCGGATATTCATATTGTGATGGCGGATGGCCCCTTCCACTTTTTCCACCGTGACGCCGGGCCAGTTCGCCACCTTCAGGTTCGCACCTGTATATGCGTTGAAGAGCGTCGTCTTGCCGCAGTTCGGATTGCCGATGAATCCGATCGTCAGATTGTTATCTTTGGCTTCAGGCATGGGCGGCTCCCTTCTCCACATCGATATTGCGGGTCATATTGTACCCCAAAGCAAACCGTGTCCCCCGGAGAACGATGATCATGATCCCTTTGCCTTTGCGGTTCACCACGTCGATCTGCGTGCCCGGAGTCATCCCCAGGGCAAGGAGTCTCCGCTCCGTTTCAAAAGGCAGATTGAATTTTGTGACGACGCCCGATTCTCCCTTCTTTAAATCCTTCAGCAACATAAATTATTTCCCCCTATTGCGCTGCATGCTGATACGGACGATCCGGCCCGAAAAAGCCGGGCAGCACCGCTCCCCCTCCCGGAGCAGCGCCGCCCGATCCCTGGCAGGACCTGAAAACCGCCGGACGGCGGTCCGTACAATATACACTTTTTTACGGTCCCGGAGGTCTGACAGAACACTGCAGCCCTTACTGCCGCCTGCCAGGCCTCCTGCGGATACAAAAAATGAATGACCGCCGAGGGGCAGCCATTCATCTTTCCTTCGGACATGTAATGTCGACGAGCATCTCGATCATATGATGCAGGAGCCTTACGGCCTCTGTTTCCGCCGCTTTATAGTACATTTCCTTCCCTACCCGCCGGCTCGTGATGAGCCCCTGTTTCTTCAGTACCTTCAAATGATGGGAAATTGCGGGGCTGCTCATTTCCATGATGGCGGAAAGATTGATGACACATTCCTCATAATGGCACAGCAGCCAGAACAGCTTCAGCCGGTTCGTGTCGGAGAGGCCGCTGAAAAGATCGGAAACAGCGGAAAAATCGCTCTTTCCGGGCATATCCTTCAGGATTGCATTCAGTTTTTCTCCGTGCTCATGCGGCAGCTGTTCCATCTGACAATTCACCTCTGTGCTATTATAACATATTATACCAGTCTGTCTTAAATAGTCGCTTAAATTTTTACAGACATAGGCTGAATGCGGAGTTTCAGCTCTTTACATAGTTACATGATTCGTTTATATCGGGTCATTTACGGCAGAATTTTTGCCGTCCGCTGTTTCCGCTTCTTTAAAAACTGCTTGCAAGCTTCCAACTTACCGTAGTTTACGAGTTTTGCAAACCGCTTGATCAATTCCCATTCAGCGTCGAATTTTCTAACCTGATGCTGGAGACGGGGTATGGATCTCTTTTACAGTTCTTTTGGGGCGACCCGATTGATTGGGCTGTTGACTGCTCACCCATATCTTGATTCTGTCATTTCAGCCCTCTTCTCAAGGTAATGTATTCCAGTCAGGCGCAAACCGCTGACCCACATACAAGTCCTTTTAGCCAGCTGCTCTAAGCTACAGGGCCGGTACAAAAAGTCGCAAAGAAGGCAGACACAGTCATAAATGCGATTGTCTTCATGGTTCTCATGTGATAAGATCAAAGCAGGTGAAGGAACCTTTCGGCTCCCCGGTGGCTCTGGTTACTTTCTCTTGCTTTGTCGGCGGTTGGAAAGTTTCCAGAGCTTTTTCCTTACTGATTTTAATGTTTTCCAACTATTCCACTTCTGATTCCCTTATCCTTTATAACGATGGAGATTCTCAAAAACTGCAGCGACAATGCTTTTCATCAGCGCAGAAATTGGTCATGCACCAATCCGACACAACCAGCAGGAAGCGATTTATTTGAGTAAAAAAGATTTCAGCTCCCCAGTCCCTTGCTAAGGCAATCGAGGCCGAAGCCAATTATTTTGCGACATGTTGTCCGGATTCTTTAGAAACAGTATTTTCGCTGGCAACAGCTTGTCCGGAATAATCGAAATATTCTATCTTATGCTTTCTGTAGAAGGCAGGAATAAAGAAGATCCCATTGCCAGGCTGGACCTCGATTACACCAGTGTCACAGGCTTAATCTTTCAGGTCCGCACTCCCTCCGAAAGACGATTGCCTTTGCAAAAGCTATAGGCATAGCCATTACCGAGGATATGTGTTGGAAAACGTAGGCTGCCTTATACCCACCAGGACGATAAGGATCTGCCCAAAGATGGTCTGAAAGAGTTTGCCGATGCTCCTGGAATTTCATTTTCCAGTTACACCGGTAAAAAAGACTATATAACAGCGTATTTGCACATCTTCTCCATTTATCGTTATCTGAGCTATGAATGAAAGGCGAACCTGGACAAGTCATCTTCCAAAAATGTGTTCTGTTCCTTTTGTTACAAGGAGATGAAATCTGCCTTGAAGTGCCCCGGCAAGGCCACAAAACCAAATATTGAACACTCTTGACAATCATTGATATAATAATAAAAAAGGAGGTATGTACTATGCAGACAGTGGATAAACCGATCCGAATCAATGCTGACAGCTTAAAAAAACAATATGAAGCACATATCTCCCGCTGCCAAAGTATTGCCCGGGAGGTAGAAAAATGGGGAAAGAAAACGAAACCCAATCTGGATTTTCTGAAACAACATCGTTGATTGATTTTCTGTACATAGACGAAGCTAGAGTAGATTCGCTGATATCACAGTTACGAAATGGAACCCTCAGGAGTGTGACCAGGACGGTCGGAACTTCTGAGGGTTCTTCTTTATCCGGGAAAGGAAACCTGCAGATCGCCAGTGGAAAAATCAAGCATGAAAACAAGTCAAAGGAATCCGCAGCCGAAAAATATGATCCCTATCACAATAAAATCATACAGCTGCTTCAGGATCTGTCCCTTTCCGTTCAAGATTCTATCGAGGGAATCTATTCAGGCCGACTGGTAAATCTTCGAGGCAAGGTACGCATCAGGGATATACAGTCTATAAAAGCTTTATTCCCCCTTATGTTAAAAAACCAGAAACTTTTCGGAGTGACTAAAGCAATCGTTCAAACACTCAAAGGGATCAGCGACTTTGTCCAGGTACTAAACGATTCTATTGAGCTTTCTGTAGAGCTTCAAGATGGTATACGGATTTCAGGAAATTTGAAAGAGAACGGACTTTCCGTTCGGCAGGCTGATCTTGCCCGCACCTACGGAGCAGAACTTCCCGGCGAATGGTATGTAATGGGAATCCTTGACTATACGCCCCGTCAAAACAGAGCTTTTACCGGCCCTAAGATCCAGTCCATCGAAAATATTATAGATCAGTATACAGATACAGTTCGTGCATTATATTCAGAATCCGCCTATTCCATCATACCTGTTCTGATTTTCCGGGAAATCAATTAAAAAACGCCGGTATTCGCAGTACCAACGGGGACAGTGTAATCCACCACACCATAAGAAGCTTACTGCAGTATTTTACTACAGACGGCCTCTTGCAATCCGGCAAAGGAGGAAAAAGATGGCAGATTCCTTCCCCGCCGTAAGGCCCATGGCAAAAGGACTGTGGATCCCTGCCGGCCGCGCAGGCCGTCACTTCTCCACAGTCCTTTTTCCACTGCCGCTGCAGCGCGGCACGCGTATGCGTTGCTATGCTTTTATTTTTCGTCCTTTTCCCGGATCAGGCACAGGCCCGTGTACCCATAGATCAGGGCAAAGATCATGCTGCCGTAGCAAAGTACTGCATAAGGCATGTAGGATACCGTCGGAACGCCCAGCGTCGCCGCCATATAGGTACCGGCGACGGACCAGGGAACGAGCGGCACCGCACAGGTACCGGCATCTTCCAGCGTACGGGAAAGCGTTTCAGGAGCCAGCTTGAATTTCTTGTACAGATCCTGGAACATTTCGCCCGGAATGAGGATCGCCAGATAGGAACTGCCGGTTACGATGCTCATGAAGAGGGTCGAACCGACGGTCGCCGCGATCAGGTTGCCCACGGAATTGATGGAATTCTTCACTCTCCCCAGGATGACTTCGATGCAGCCCGCCTTGCTGAAGATCCCGGCAAAGGCAAAGGCACAGAAGACCAGGAGCACCGTACCCATCATCCCCATCAGACCGCCGCGGTTCAGCAGCGTATTGATGACCTTAAGCGTCTTCACACCGCCGGCCACAGCAGGGATCATGGAAACATTGAAGCCCTTGACGAAGGCATTGAGGGCGACCTTGAGGGTATAGCCCTGGATGGCCATTCCCATGATGATGGCGATGACGGAGGACAGGAGCAGCATCGGGATGGTCGGTTTCTTCGTGTAAGCGCCCCAGAAAATGAGCACCGGGGGCAGCAGCAGGATGGGATTGAAATGGTAGAGTGCTTCCAGATTCGTCAGCATGGCCGTGACCTGTTCCGGATTGGCGAGAGCGCTGACATCCGTCCGCATGCCCAGGACGGTGTAAACGACGATGCAGGCGATAGAAGCGGCACCCGTCGTATACATCATGCTGCGGATATGCTTGTAGAGCGTGGTCCCTGCCGCAATCGGCGCAAGGATAGTCGTATCGGACAGAGGAGACAGTTTGTCTCCGAATACAGCACCCGACAGGACCGCACCGGCCGTGATATCAAGCGGCAGGCCCAGGGCAATGGCAATGCCCATGATGGCCACACCGGCTGTACCGGCGGACCCGAAGGATGTCCCCGTAAAAGTGGAAATCACCGCACAGACAAAGAAGGCAGTAACATACAGATAGTGCGGATTGATGATCTGGATACCATAATAGATCAGAAGAGGGATCGTGCCGGAAATCATCCAGCTGGCAATCATTCCCCCGACGCAGACCATGACGAACAGAGAACCCAGGCTGCTGTGGATCTTGTCAGAGATGCCCTGGATCATGTCGTTCCAGCCGTAGCCCACCTTTTTGGCAATGATGGCCGCTATGAATGCCGCGGCAATCAGGAGTGCCTGGATGGGAAGGCCGAATTTGCCGTAGCCCACGCCCAGCAGCAGGAGCATGCCGACAAGCGGGGTCAGCGCTTCCGCAAAAGTCGGTTTCCGAATTGTCTTTTCTTCCGGTTTTGTCATTTCCCCTTTTTCTCCTTCCTCGTAATCGTCATAGCGCAGCCTTTTCCTTCCCCGTCAGCGATGGTCGTCGGGAAATCGATGTCCACATTGGGGAAAGCGGCGCAGATGGCATAATCGCAGTGCCCCAGCATATCCCGGCAGAACATCTTGATGTCCTCCGGCGAAAGGCCCAGTTCCTGCAGGGCTTCCACATGCGGACAATGGTTGAAGATCTTGACGGCTTTCTGATCGTCCAGTTCGACGATCTCCTGCTGGAAGACCTGAAGTCCTCCCCTTGACGTCTGGCCCAGCAGTGCCTCTTTGGGACCCACATTTTCAGCGCCGTATTTTTTGGCGATCTGCTGTCCCTGGTAATACCCGAAATCCCAGCTGCCTTCGCGGACCACACGGTTCGCATCCACTTCCGGATACAGCTCTTTCAGCTTTCTCCAGATGAAGTAGACCTGACGTGTCCGGTCCTTATAGGCACTCAGGAGGGCGTCATGGAATTCTTCCGGCGTGGCCGGTTCATCGACCCTGCTGGCCTTCATGAATGCTTCGATCTCTTTTTTGCTCACTTGACCTCTCTCCTTTGCATTGAATTCCTACATTATACATAAGAAATGGTGCTGATAGCAATAGGACTCCGCAAAGAGGAGTCAAAAATTTTCATTTTGTGCACACCGGCGGCCATATGGACATGAAGAGTGGACATCAGGTGGACAGTAAGCAGGCAGAAATGACCTGATGGAACGGTTCCAGACAGTAATCATACGAATGTCAGCAAAATCGAAACACCGCACAGGCTTTACTCAGGGAACTGGCACAGCCAGCAGCGCTGCATGGCGGAACTTCCGGAAATACTTCCAACCTGGTGCGCACAGCAATAAAGCAAGGTAATTTTTCGGACTTTCAGTGTGCAGAAAGTGCGCATGCTTAGCTTGACAGTATGATTTCACACGCTTTGGCACGGAACACCATAAAAGCCGAAACACCGCATCAGCTCTTGAAATTGAGCCAATGCGGTGTTCTGCATATCGATATGAACTTTGTAAAAGGAACGTCCAAAAATTGGTGGAGATGAGGGGAGTCGAACCCCTGTCCGAAAACATTGCAATGCAACTTTCTCCGAGCGCATCCACGCATACTTTATTTCGCTGCCTCATCGCCTGCGGGCGGGCTAATCAGCCGCTATCTCGATGGGTTTCCCGCGGCAGCCTCCGAGAATTGGCCGCCGGGTATCCTGCTAGTGACGTTCACTCCCCCTCAGCAGGAAGGAAGGAAAGGAACGTAGCAAATTTAAGCTGCTAAAGCGTAAGAATCGTCTGCGTTTATAACGCGTTTCCACCGTTTAACGGGGTTGATGGAATCCCGGCTCGCTTATCACACCACATCTGTCCCCGTCGAAACCAGTACATCCCCAGGGTGATGCTTATCATTTGTATCCTATCACACTGGAAGCGATTTGTCCACAGATGGACCGGTGCGGGTATGTGTCAACAAGTTCTCGGTCAAGACCTTTTCATCGAATAGTTATTCACCAATCAAATATGTTCATGGCTCGTTTGGGTAATCTGTTCCCACAGCACTGCTTACCAGCACAAGGCCTGCGCCAGACGCCCCATCGGGCTGCTGCTCGGCCCATAATTGGCTATGCGGCCATGGCATACTCCCTCGTGTGCCTG
>Ga0256406_1003761_pt1 | contig 18299 bp, 17 predicted proteins | sample RumenRJG_03DNA_FD_185986 | JGI IMG/M metagenome (GOLD analysis project Ga0256406, IMG submission 185986) | Bovine rumen microbial communities from Lethbridge, Alberta, Canada - RJG_03 | ecosystem: Host-associated > Mammals > Digestive system > Stomach > Rumen | place: Canada: Alberta | collected...
ATATTCTGATAGCTTTGTACAGGCTTCAGAATACTTGCTTGTCAGTTCTTCCAGCAGTGGAACTTCAGACTGTGGAACGTGGATATGCAGTTTTATCGTCTTTACAGCAGTTGTCATATCTTCACCATATATAATATAAATATTGGTGATATTCAATAATAAAAACCAAGGCTGATTTTGAAATGCAAAACCGCCCCATAAAGGGACGTGGCTTCTACCGATTAAAAGGTTTTTGTGAAGCCGTCAAAGAGCTTCATGAACAGGGCTGCAGTGTCAAAGAAATTGCTGAAAAGCTCTGCATGAGTGAAAAGAATGTACAGGCTTATCTGCCATATTTCAGAGGCAATGCAGACGGTTATGGACTTAAAGTGAACGAAGCAGCGCAAAGATGTCTTGCCTATCGAAAGAGGATCGAAAGAAAGATGGAAAGATCCGTCCACAAAGGAGAAGAAATGAAAGACATGGTAAAAGTAGAAAGAAACATGGAACCGATTCTGATTCACAGTGTATTGAACCAGAAGGATCTCAATTTTCAGGAACAGAAAGATCTGATGGAATATGCACAGGTTGGCATAGAAGGACAGGTTATGAGAGACTTCCTGGTGCCTTCAGACATGACTCTGTACGCTTTGCATTATGCTCTTCAGGCAGCCTATGGCTGGACAAACAGTCATCTGCATAGTTTCAGGCTGCCTGAAGAGAAAATGCGTTTCTATGAGTACAGAATTGAAAACTGGCAGGATGCCTGCGGCGTTCTGTTCCGTTCACCCTATATGGATGAAGAAGGATGTTTCTGGATGGATGACTATAAAAAAGGCAGTTTCAGAAACTGGCTGCGTTCCAAATATACTGGTCCATATATTCATTACAACAGATGGGAAGATGAGAAACTCTGTCAGAAAGAAGCCAGACAGGCAGTTCAGGACTGGAAAAAACTGGAAAAGGAAAGAAGTTCTGAAAGAGATGAAAAGATGCCGCTTTGGATAGAATGGTCAACAAGCTATGAACAGAATCCTTATGAACTGCTTGAGAGACTGTCCATACAGGAATTAATTGACATGGATGTCAGATATCTGGATTATGCATACGATTACGGTGACAGCTGGCACCTTTCTATTTCCATATTGCCTGCTGTCACCGTAAAGGACAGTCTGAAAGCAAGAGTCATGGAGGAATACAGACCTGTATGTGTCAGAAGAGCAGGCATAAGAATGATTGATGATGTCGGCGGAATGACTGGTTATGTACGGTTTATCAGATCACTGCATATGGATGAAGAAATTCAGAAGAGAATGGAAGAAAAACAGATCGACAAAGATGAAGCGGCGGATGAGCTTTCTGATGAATTAGATCCATATACAGACAGAGAAAGTTCACTTGGATGGGCATCAATCTTCGACTGGAAAGAGGGTTTGCAGAGTATAGGCAATATGTTCTGAACTATGCTGTCCTGAACAGTCTTACATGTGATAAATAAGTTTACTGGCTTACAGGGCAGATCGAAAGGCGGATCAATGTATCCGTCTTTCTGTTCTGTTATAAAGTGCTGATCAAAGCCAAACAAAAAGGAGAGTCGGACGAATCCTTCCCTCTCAGGTACGCTCCGAAGAGAGGCACCCCGATTCGCATACTATATTAACCAGGGCGAAGAGTCTGAATTTCGGCAAATCCGTCGGTGACAAAGGCTGGGGCATGTTTGTCACAATGCTGACATACAAAGCAGAAGCCGCCGGAAAAAAGGTTATCAAAGCAGACAAGTTCTTTCCTTCTGCGCAGATGTGTCATGAATGCGGAAGCTTGTATAAGAAGACAAAAGACCTGTCTGTCCGGGAATGGAAATGTCCTCACTGCGGGTATCACCACGATCGGGATGAAAACGCAGCACTGAGTATCAGAGATGAAGCGGCGCGGATTTACTGCACCTGCTGAAATAGACGAACAAAGAACCGCTGGAACAGCCGGGGTTAGCCTGAAACCACTGCATGGAGCACACAGGAACATGTAGAATAACTACAGTAGAATGCATCGCGCCTTATAGGCAGCTGTAAGATACGGACGTATTTCTGACATACTGGAAACACAGGAAAAAGAAGCGGCGGGAGCCGTGGAAGCTCGGCTGCTTGCAGCCGAGCAGTTCACGAGTGCCATGTTCTATTACCATTTTCAGTGAGAAAACCTGGCTTACTTGTTTCCATAACTGTTTTTTCGATTTCCGGTAATTTCAGATATAGGACGGATTGTTTATAGCAGAATAGAAATGCTGGCCGCTGCAGATTCGAATCATCATAAGCAAAAGGGTCATGTTACTTTTATTTACCCTGCGAATGATCCTGTATTTTTCATTAAAACCGTGTATTTCATTTGTGAAAGAAAGCCTCTACAATAGTTCTGGAGGATTGAAAAATCTATTATGAATGAAAAGAATCAGAAGATACTGGATCAGGTTCATGAGAAGCTGATTGTTTCCTGTCAGGCGCTGCCGGATGAGCCCCTGCACAGCTCTTTTATTATGGGAAGAATGGCATATGCGGCCATGTTAGGCGGAGCAGCCGGTATCCGTGCCAATACGGTAGAAGATATTACGGAAATACGTAAGAATGTGAATCTGCCGATTATCGGTATTATCAAGCGGGTGTATGAAGATCATCCGGATGTGTATATTACGCCTACAATGAAGGAAGTAGATGCCCTGATGGAATGCGGTGTGGATATTCTGGCAATGGATGCCACTAATAGAGTCAGACCGGGTGATCAGACTCTGAAAGAGTTCTTTGGTGAAGTCAGAAAGAAGTATCCGGATCAGCTGTTTATGGCTGACTGTGCATCCATAGAGGATGGTATGGCTGCCGCAGAGATGGGATTCGATCTGATTGGCACAACGATGGCCGGCTATACAGACTACACAAAGGGATGTGCAATACCGCCGTATAAGATGATCAAGTATCTCATCCATCACTGCGGCAAGCCGGTTGTAGCAGAAGGGCATATCAGTACACCGGAAATGCTGAGACATGCGATGGATATGGGTGCCTGGACAGTGGTAGTCGGATCTGCCATTACCCGTCCGCTGGAAATTACCAAGGGTTTTGTCAAGGCGCTGGAGGATGAATAAAGTGATCAGGCTTGTTGCGTGTGATCTTGATGAAACGCTGTTATGTATGGATCGTACCATTACTGAACGGAACAAGGCTGCCATCAGAGAATTAAGAAAAAGAGGCATCCATTTTGTTCCGTGTTCAGGAAGAGGCTATGCGTCTATTGATGTGACATTGAAAGAGCTTGGTTTATATGATGAGCAGGATGAATATGTGATCTCTTTCAATGGCGGGGCCATTACGGAAAACAGAGGACACAGGCTGATGTACTTCCAGGGTATTTCCTATGAGATGGCGGATGCGCTGTATCAAAGAGGACTGCAGTATGATGTCTGCATTCATGTATATACTAAGGAAGATGTGTACGTATACAATTTAGTGAAGGATGAAGAAGAATTCCTGCATAACCGGATGGAAGTAAAGGTTATAGATGAAAAGGATCTTTCCTTCCTGAAAGGACAGGATATTGTCAAAGTTCTGTATATGAACACTGACTTCTCTTATCTTAAGAAAATTGAAAGAGAAGTCAGTGATCTGACAGAAGACGCGGATGTGTCATTCTCTTCCAACCGCTATATTGAATTCAACAAGAAGGGTGTAACCAAAGGAGACGGTCTGAGAAGACTGGCTGAGCTTTTAGGCATTGATATGAAAGATACCGCAGGCATCGGTGACAACTTCAATGATCTGACTCTTATTCAGGATGCCGGGATCGGCGCATGCGTTGCCAATGCCGTAGAAGATCTCAAACCATATTGTGATGTCGTGGCTGAACATACCAATGATGAATCAGGCGTAGCGGAAATTATTGAGAAATGTGTTTTGACAGGTGACTGAAACTGTTCATTCTGAAGCACTTTGAAACCAGTTGCTTGATACAGATTTAACAAAATATGTTATTTTATACGTAGTGTGAAGCCTGTGAAATATAATTGTCTGAAGGAGGATAATATGGTTACAAAAGCGTCCGTGGGAAAGGCTGCTGCAAAGACAGGAAAAGTGCAGGAAAAGAAACCGAAAATGCCTGATGATCCTGTTTTTTTAGGTGAGCTGGACCGCTATCTATTCGGTGAAGGAAGAAACTATAAAATCTATAAGAAGTTCGGTGCACATGCCGCCAGGCTGAATGGCAGAAAGGGCATGCATTTTGCCGTATGGGCACCCCATGCCAGGGCAGTCAGTATTGTATGTGATAGAAACGGCTGGGATCCGACCAAGAACTATATGATGCCGCTTGAAACAAGCGGCATCTATGAAGGCTTCATGGAAGGCATGGGCTATGGTGAACTGTACAAGTATGCCATTGAAACACAGTCCGGAGAAACCATCTTCAAGGCAGATCCATATGCCTTCTGTGCTGAACTGCGTCCCGGTACTGCTTCCAAGACAGCTGACATTGACAGCTTCAAATGGAGTGATGAGGAGTGGCTTAAAACAAGAGCAGAAACAAATACATTCACTTCTCCGATGGCCATCTATGAGTGTCATTTAGGTTCATGGAAGAAGAAGGAGCCGACTGAAGATAATAAGGACGGTTTCATGAACTATCGTGAACTGGCTAAGGAACTGGCTGAATATGTCAACTGGATGGGCTATACACATGTTGAATTGATGGGTATTGCCGAACATCCGTTTGATGGTTCCTGGGGCTATCAGGTATCCGGCTACTATGCTCCGACATCCCGCTATGGCAGTCCGGAAGACTTCCAGTGGATGATCAACTACCTGCATAAACATCATATCGGTGTCATTCTCGACTGGGTACCGGCCCACTTCCCGAAAGATGCCTTTGCCCTGGCTGACTTTGATGGCCAGCCTCTGTATGAATATCCGGATCCCCGTATGGGTGAACATCCGGACTGGGGAACCAAGATCTTTAACTACGGTAAGAATGAAGTCAAGAACTTCCTTATCGGCAATGCCCTATACTGGTACGATGAATATCATATCGACGGACTCAGAGTAGATGCGGTGGCTTCAATGCTGTATCTGGACTATGGCCGTAAGGATGGGGAATGGATTCCCAACAAGTACGGCGGCAATGGCAACCTCGATGCCATTGAATTCTTCAAGCATCTGAACTCTGTTATCAGAGGACGCAAGGATGGTACAATCATCATTGCGGAGGAATCCACCGCATGGCCCAAGATCACTGCAGCGCCGGAAGATGACGGCCTCGGCTTTACCTACAAGTGGAACATGGGCTGGATGCATGACTTCCTCGACTACATGAAACTGGATCCTTACTTCCGTAAGAATGCCCATAACAAGATGACCTTCGGCATGTCCTATGCCACAAGTGAGAAGTTCATTCTGGTACTTTCCCATGATGAGGTGGTTCATCTGAAGTGTTCCATGATCAACAAGATGCCGGGATATGAGGTGGATAAGTTTGCCAACCTCAAGTGCGGGTACCTGTTCATGTGGGGACATGCCGGCAAGAAACTGCTGTTCATGGGCCAGGACTTTGCCCAGTACCATGAATGGGATGAGAAAGTACAGCTGAACTGGGAATTATGCGATCAGCCTCTCAACCGGAGCATCATGCTGTTTATGAGAGACCTTCTGCATATGTACCGCAAATATCCGGCCATGTATGAAATGGATGATTCCTGGGATGGATTTGAATGGGTCAACCCGAATGATGCGGACCGTTCCATCTTCTCCTTCATCCGTAAAGACCATACCGGCAAGAACGCGCTGCTCTTTGTCATCAGCTTCACACCTGTAGAGCGTGCTGACTACATGGTTGGTGCACCGGTCAAAGGACGCTATACACTGATCTTTGATGAGAATGGTGCTGTAACATCCAAGAGTGAGAAGAAGACAGCCTATACAGCCCAGGCAGGTGAATGTGACGGTCAGCCGTATCGTGTTGTTTATCCGCTGCCTGCTTATGGCTGTGCGGTATTCCGCTTCAGCTATCCTCAGGCAAAGCCTAAGGCTAAGACGAGTGAAAAGCCTGCTGTTAAAAAGACAGCTGCGAAGAAAACAAAGTAATGTTCAGTAAAAACGCTGCAGAACACCCTGACTGGGTGATCTGCAGCGTTTTTATTATGTCTTACAGAAAAGTCTGCGGTTTTGATAAGACCGGGCTGATCAGTTATCAATGGACTGTTTCAGCTGATAGCAGAAGGTTTCAATCCTGCAGCTTTTTTATCAGTCGTTCTGTTTTTACGGAATCTGGTATGATGAATAAAGACAATCGTTCTGAGTGCATTTGCAGGAGAATGTAGATATGAAAAAACTTACCATGGACAGCCGCATCAGGGATCTCTACGCCACGGATACCGGGCATGATATTCTTGCCAAACTCTGTATGCAGGCAGGGATCAGTACAAAGTGGATTGACAATCCTGTGATCAGAAATCTGAAGCTGAAGGCTCTGCAGAAGCCATTGCACAAGGTTCTGGATCCCGGCTTTTTTACGGCACTGCTGCAGCTGATCAATGAACATACAGAGCAGAGGCTTCCGGAAAAGAAGGATATTACACATACCTGGTGGAAAGAAGCGGTGTTTTATCAGATTTATCCGCGGACTTTCAATCATGGTACAATTCAGGGCATCAGTGAGAAGCTGGATTATCTGAAGTCCCTGGGCGTGGATGCCGTGTGGCTGTCGCCTGTCTATGATTCACCAATGGATGATAATGGCTATGATATCCGGGATTATCGAAAGATCGCAGAGCAGTTTGGTACCATGGAAGACTTTGATGCACTGCTTAATGGCATCCATGCCCATGGCATGAAACTCATCATGGATTTAGTCGTCAATCATACAAGCGATGAACACCGCTTCTTTCAGGAAGCCATGAAAGATAAGCACAGCCCTTACCATGACTACTACTATCTTGTACCGGACAAGGCGCATACCAATAACTGGAGCTCCTTCTTTTCGGGCAGTGCATGGAGCCAGTACGACAATGGCGAATACGGTCTGCATCTGTTTGCCAGAAAACAGGTCGATCTCAACTGGGACAATCCATCACTCAGACATGATGTTTCAGATATGGTCAGCTGGTGGCTGGACAAAGGTGTGGATGGCTTCCGGCTGGATGTCATCAACTACATCAGTAAAGATTCAGGACTGCCGGATGGGGATGAAAGCATCGGCAAGCTGATCGGCTATCAGGGGATTGAGCACTATTACTATGGACCGCACCTGCATGAATACCTGCATGAACTCCATGAATCCGCTTTTGCCAGACACAATGCCTTCAGTGTCGGGGAATGTCCGGGAGCAGGCATGGCCATGGCATCCTCTTTAACGGATGAAAGAAGAAAAGAGCTGGATATGATCTTTTCCTTTGACCATCTGGAAACACCAGGTCACGTCCGGTTTGAAGACTATCAGTATGATCTGAATTTCCTCAGGGATTATCTGATTGACTGGCAGATGCACTATGGCAGCGCGTGCTGGATGAGTCTGTTCTATAACAACCACGATAATCCAAGAATGGTATCCAAGATTGATCCTTCTGGTCAGTACAGAAGAGAGATCTGCTGTCTATTGGCACTGATGCAGCTGAGTCTCAAAGGAACGCCGTTTATCTACCAGGGAGATGAGATGGGACTTGGCAATGTGCCCTTTGGCGGAATTGATGAGCTGCAGGATATCGAGTCTCTGAACTATTACAGAGAACATGTTGGTAAAGGAGAAAAGGAGAGTCAGGTGTGGCAGACCGTCCTTGCCGGTACGCGTGACCATGCAAGGGTACCTTTACCATGGAATGAAACCGAAGCACAGTACGGGCAGAAGATCGATCCCATGGTCACCAGGGTGTACCGGCAATGGACGGGCCTTCGCCACAGGCACAAGTGTCTTGTGTATGGAACATTTGAAGTACTGTCAAAGAAGAAAAACAGATTTGTCTACAGAAGAGAAGATGAAAATGAAAGCTGGATCATCGACTGTAATCTTTCTGTCCATGAAACAGAGCCATGGCATGTATCGGATGCGTATGAACTGGTCTATCCTGAAACAGTAAGGGGAAGTGCACTTGGTGCCTATGGTGTCAGGGCATGGTATCAGAATAAGGGATCTGCGATAATGGAAAACAAGGATACAGAGAAGGAGAGAAAATGACGAAAAGAGCAGTCATACGGATTGATGAGAAAGGAAAGCCGTTTCTGGAAAAAGGCCAGATGTGGCTGTTCCGTAATAATGTGAAAGAAGTCATTGGCAGTCCTGTCGATGGCGATGCTGTGGATATCTATTGCCATGATCAGTATCTTGCCACAGGCTTCTATTCTGAGATCAGTCATATTGCGGTAAGAATTCTGACACACCATAAAGAAGAAGCCATCGACAGGGTCTTTTTCCAGAAACGTTTTGCATTAGCCTGGAGCTATCGCAGGCGGACCGAAAGAAACAACCTTGATAACTGCCGCCTCATCTTCGGGGATGGGGATGGCCTTGGCGGCCTGACCGTAGACCGGTACAACGATGTGCTGGTGACCCAGATTATCTCAGCAGGCATGGAAAAGCGTAAAGACATGCTGTATGAGACACTGCTGGATGTACTGCAGAAGGATGGACAAAACGTGCGTTATGTGTATGAGCGCAATGATGTCAGGGCGCGGGAAAAGGAAGGACTGTCACTGTACAAGGGCTTCTGGAAGGAAAAGGGAAGTACGATGCAGGTCATACAGGAAAATGGACTGCGTCTGCATGTTGACATTGAAAACGGACAGAAGACAGGCTATTTCCTTGATCAGAAAAGAAACCGGATGATTGTACGTCAGATTGCTGAAGGGTTAAGGGTATGCGATTGCTTTACCCATACCGGCGGTTTTGCTTTGAATGCGGCTATGGGTAAAGCAGCAGAAGTGAGTGCGGTTGATGTTTCGGCCGAAGCCCTGAAGGAAGCAAAAGCCAATGCTTTGCTGAATCATCTTGACAATGTCAGCTTTGTACAGGCAGATGTATTTGATTATCTTGATACGCTTGAAGAAGGACAGTTTGACTGCATCATCCTGGATCCCCCGGCCTTTACCAAAAACAGGAGAACAGCAGACCACGCCTACCAGGGTTATCTGACCATTAACCGCAAAGCCATACGGGTATTAAGAAACGGCGGGTATCTGGCAACGTGTTCCTGTTCCCGCTACATGGAAAATGCCATGTTTGAAGCGATGCTCAAAGAAGCCAGTGCGGATGAGCATGCTGTGCTGCGTCAGATTGTCATCAGTCAGCAGAATGCGGATCATCCGGTGGTATGGACCATGGATGAAACATCGTATCTCAAGTTCTATGTCTTTCAGGTACTGCCCCAATGGTGATTGAAACAAGAAAGACAGCCGCCGGCGTATTGAAAGTGAGTGAAGACAGTGAGATGCGCTGTCTTTATGTCAATGGCGCATTGGAAAGTGCGATGTATCTGAGTGGTGATCAGAATGAGCCGGTCTTTCCCTACATCGGGGCAATGCTGGACTGGTGCCATGCCCATCCGTCTCTTCAAAAGATCATGATCATCGGCTCAGGCGGCTTTCAGCTGGCAAGAGGCCTCCTTGATAAAGAAGTGTACTGCTTTGAAATTTCGCATGACATGATTGAAGTGTCTGAGAAGTATTTCGGGCTTGATACATTGCAGAAAAGGGAAGGGTTTCATCTGTATGAAACAGATGGATTTGCCTGGCTGAAAGGGCAGGATGAGAAGTTTGATGTGATTATCAATGATGCATTTCAGGGAAAGCATCCGATTGGTCTTGGGGCTGATGAGATGCGTCTTGTCAAGGTGCATCTGAAGCAGGGCGGGGTGTATCTGATCAATGCGGTGACGGCCCCAAGAGGCCCTTTCAGTAAGAGAAGAAAACTGACGGCTGCTTTACATGAAAGCTTTGATGAAGTGAACTGGATGTTAGTGGAAGAGGACTGTTCTTTGTACGAAGCGCAGAACTGTCTTGTCATAGCCGGGGATTGATCCTGTATCATAAGTAGTACAGGGAGAGGAATATCATTATGGTCAACTTTATTCTGTCTGTTCTGCCGATTGTGTGGCTTGTCATTGCTTTGTGTTTCCTGCATATGGAAGGCTGGAAAGCATGCGGATTGACGGCGGCGGTGTCGGCAGTCTGTGCTGTTCTGCATTTTGGAATGAAGGGCGGCGAACTTGTTTCGGCGGCGGGTGAAGGTATTCTCAATGCCTTATGGCCGATCTGTATTGTGATCATTGCGGCACTGTTTGTTTATCAGCTGACCCTGAAGACCGGGGCGATGGACATCATCAAGAAAATGCTCAGCGGTGTATCAGGTGATCGGATGATGATTCTGCTTTTAATCGGATGGGGCTTTGGCAATTTCCTGGAAGGGATGGCAGGATTTGGTACAGCGGTGGCGATTCCGGCCGGGATTCTTGTTGCGATGGGGTATGATCCGATTCCAGCGGTTGTAGCGTGTCTTGTGGTAAACAGTACACCGACGGCCTTTGGTTCAGTTGGCGTACCGACTTCCACCGCAGCCGGGATCACCGGGCTGAATGCCATAGCGATCTCCGGTAAAATTGTGATTATGCAGACGGTGCTGACCTTCATTTCACCGTTTTTCATGGTGCTGATTGCCGGTGGGAAGGATGCGCTGAAGAAGTCCTTCGGCAATGCATTGCTGGCGGCGGTCAGCTTTGTGGTGCCGCAGTTTATCAGTGCCATGTTCATCGGACCTGAAATGCCTAATATCATCGGTTCAGTTGTATGTATGCTGGTACTTGTTGCCATATCCGTTCAGAAGGAGAAGAAAGCAGGCAATACCGGAGCTTTACAGGGCATCAGTGTCAATGAGGCTTTGACAGCCTGGTCGCCCTTTCTGCTCATCTTTGTCATTCTGTTATTCACCAGCAGTATTTTCCCGTTTTTGCATCAGCCGCTTGCCGCGGTCAGCTCTTCTTTGACACTGTATACCGGCAGGGATCCGGCTGCGCTGCATTTTGCCTGGCTTGACTGCCCGGGTGTTAAAATCTGTCTGGCAGGCATCATCGGCGGAAGAATCCAGAAAGCCGGCTGGAAAGAGATCGGCAGTGTGTTTGTCAGGACGGTCAAAGATAACGTCAAGACGATCTTTACCATCTGTTCGGTACTGGCCAGTGCCCGTATCATGAGCTACAGCGGCATGATTACCGCCATTGCCGTGATGCTGGTGGCATGGACCGGTTCGCTGTATCCGCTCTTCTCACCGCTAATCGGTATGATCGGCGGCTTTGTTACAGGTTCCGGTACAAGTACGGCCGTATTATTCGGGTCTTTACAGCAGGAAGCGGCAGAAGCTGTGAAAGTGGATCCGGTATGGCTGGTTGCGGCCAATATGGCCGGCGGCGGGATCGGCAAGATGATTTCTCCGCAGAACATTGCGGTCGGCTGTGCCGCCAGCGGTCTTTCCGGTAAGGAGAGCAAAGTACTGTCAAAGACATTCCCGTATGCTTTCCTGTTTATTGTTATTGCCGGTATTCTGTGTATGGCAGGAGCGTAAAGTATGTATGCAACAGTTAACGGTTTGAATTATTACGATATGCATGATGCAGTGCTGCAGAGTGCTTCTTTGATGTCGCGCCAGTTCACGCTGGTGCTGGATCAGGTTTACATCAAAGCGGAACATCCTGCTAATCGCGATATTGTGACCAAACGCACCAATGACTTCCGGATGGTCTTTGATGATGTCAGTTCACTGTCTCTTTATGAGGAAGGCTATGAACTGTTTGATGCGGATATGAAGCCATACCGCAAGGTAGAAGATAGAAAAGTAAAGGATGAAGATGTCAGCTATGATCTGGAACATATGGCCGGGTGTGAAGTGGATGAAGCGCTTGTGGAACAATTGGAAGATGGCATTCACTTCACTTTGCGGCTGCTTGTGGAAGATCATACCTGGCGTATTGAAGTGAATGCCAGGGGCAGTCATGAATCCTTTGCGCGCTTCATGAGCTTATAGGAATGCTAAGAAGAACAGTGACTGCCATCCTCTGTACAGCTTTACTGTGCAGCGGATGTACATTCGGGTTTGATGATGCCCTGAAACAGGTACAGCAGGCCGTTTCACCAACCCCGTCCCCTTACCCGGTCCATGAAAAAGAAACCAGTACCTTTTACTACGATCAGCTGAGTGAAGCACAGAAAAATATCTATGAAACCCTCATGCGGGCTAAAGACAGCTACGCAGGCCATGTGGATCTTGGCGCGGTGAAAGCAGATGATTTTACGGTTGCCTATCAGGCTTTTACCCTGGATAATCCGCTGGTGTTCTATGGACAGACCTATACCTGGACCGGCTGCAGCGATGGGGATACCATCACAGCCATTGATTACAGTGAAGGCGGGGATTACCGCAGCCAGGAAGCTGAAATCAGAAATGCAGCCCAGGCCGTTGTAGACAGTGTGCCTGTGGAAAGTGATACCTACAGCAGAGTGAAATACTACTATGAGTGGATCATTGAAAATACGGTGTATGGCTCTGAAGAACATGATCAGGATGTACGCAGTGTTTTTCTGGATCATCAGAGTGTATGCTCCGGCTATGCCCGGGCATTCAAGCTGCTGTGTGATCTTTCGGGTATTCCCTGTGCGGTTGTAGAAGGCACTGCCAATCATGCGGCCCATGCCTGGGATCTGGTGCAGATTGAGGGCATCTATACCTGGGTGGATCCGACCTGGGGTGATCCGGTGTATCTGAATGAAACTGACGTCTCCCATATCAACTATAACTATCTCTGCGTCCCGGATGATCTGTTGCTGCTGACCCATACCATCACTCATTCAGCCGGCAGTAACGAAAACACCATTCCCGATGTCTTCAGCTATCCTGCCTGCAGCGACTGGTCACTGGAATACTATGTCCGCAATGGCTGTTACTTTACCAGCTACGACAGACTGACGCTGTATAACTGGTTTATTGCCCAGATAGATGCCGGGCGGACAGCTGACATCGCTTTTCAATACAGCGATGATGCAGGCTATCAGGCGGCGGCAGACGATCTTTTCAATACCGGCGGCTACATGCGCACTATTCTTGCGGCGCGTTATAATAGCGTTACAATCCGCTATGAAACAGATGATACGTTAAGAGTCATATCCGTGTCATTAGAAGGGTGAAGAATGGAAAGAAAAGGACTGATCCTGGAAGGCGGCGCCATGCGCGGCCTGTTTACCGCCGGGGTGATTGATGAGATGATGGAGCAGGGTGTGAGGTATGACGGCTGTATCGGTGTATCGGCCGGCGCCGCCTTTGGCTGCAACTACAAATCACATCAGATCGGCCGGGTCTTACGCTACAACAAACGCTTTGCACATGAAAAGAAATACTGTTCCTGGTATTCCTGGCTGATAACAGGCGATCTCTATGGGGCGGACTTCTGCTATCATAAACTGCCTGACGAACTGGATATCATGGATGTAAAAACCTACAACAGTGATCCCATGCATTTCTATGTGACCGCAACAGATACAGCGACTGGAAAGGCAGTCTATCATGAACTGGATCACCTGGATGATGAGGCATATGAATGGATGCGGGCTTCCGCATCCATGCCTGTTGTATCAAGACCCGTCAGACTGATGGGCAGATCTTTACTGGATGGCGGTATTTCCGATTCCATTCCGGTAAAATTCTTTGAAAGCATCGGCTATACAAGAAATGCTGTCGTACTGACCCAGCCAAGAGGCTATCGCAAAGGCGCGCAGAGCGGCATGAAGATTCTTGCCAGGCTTTTGAAGCAGTATCCGGCCATTGTCAAAGATCTGAAGGAAAGACATATTGTCTATAACCGGGAGCTTGATTACATTGATCAAAGAGAAAAAGAAGGAAAGCTCTTTGTCATAGCCCCGCCGCATGAACTTAAGATCGGCAGAACAGAGCATGACACTGAACGTATGGATGAAGTGTATCAGATCGGCCGGCAGACCATGAAAGAACATATTTCTGAACTGAATCAGTTCCTGAACAGGGACTGATTTTTCATCTCTGTCCTTAACTCTCAATTCTTTCTTGTAAGCGGTTGCGGGGCGTGGCAGAATACAGGCAGAAGAAAAAGAAAGAGTCATTTTCATGAGCAGAATTATTGTGATCGGCGGAGCCAATGTTGATTTATGCGGCTCCAGCATCAGCCCATTGCGCAATTACGATTCCAATCCCGGCGAGATCAGTATTTCCTTCGGCGGGGTGGGACGCAACATTGCCCAGATCTGTGCTTTACTGAAGCAGAATGTATCATTTGTCACATGTTTTTCCAGTGATGCCTATGGCACCATGATGAAAGAAGACTGTGAGAAGCTCGGCATGGATACGTCCTACAGTAAAGTCGTAGACGATCTGCCAAGTTCCATGTACATTGCCATTCTGGACAGCAACCGGGATATGAAGATCGGCATGAGTGACATGCGCATCTTGAGAAAGATGGACCATGAGATGCTGGATCGGGTGCTTTCAGCCTGTGATCCGGATGACATGATCATCATTGATGCCAACCTGGATCTTGCCTGTATCGGCTACATTCTCGGCCATGCCGGATGTGCCGTTGCGGCAGACCCGGTCAGTGCCAATAAAGCTTCCCGCATAAAGCCTTATCTGTCGCATCTGAGCATCTTCAAGCCCAACCAGTACGAAGCCAATGAGATGAACGGCATCTTCATCAAAGATGAAGCAAGTGCCGCCGAAAGTGTTGCCTGGTATCGGAAACAGGGCGTGAAGGAGATCATCATCTCCATGGCTGACCGCGGGGTCGTGTTCGGCTATGATGATACCGCTGTATGGCTGACCCATAAGCCCATTCAGGTAGCCAATGCGACCGGCGGCGGTGATACGCTGCTTGGCGCCTATGTGTCATACCGTCTGAGCGGACACAGTGAAATGGAGAGCATCCGCTACGGCATGACGGCCGCCGCAGTCAATATTGAGCACGATGCTGTGCGCAGAAGAAGTCTTGATCCTCTGTTTATTGCAGAGAGCATAGAAAATATGAAGATAAAGGAGAAAAAACTAGTATGAGTATCAGAGTCAATCCGGAAGTACAGAAAGCATTAGATGAGGGCAGACCTGTTATTGCCCTGGAAAGCACGATTATTTCCCATGGCATGCCTTATCCGCAGAACGTAGAGACAGCCAGCAAAGTAGAACAGATTATCAGAGATCATGGCTGTGTACCGGCTACTGTAGGTATTGTGGACGGTGTCGGTGTTGTCGGTCTGAATAAAGAAGAAATCGAAGAAATGGGCAAGAGAGGCCATTCCATTCCCAAAGTATCCAGACGTGATCTGCCGATTGTCATGGCGGAAAAGAGCTGGGGTGCTACAACAGTCGCCACAACGATGATCCTGGCTTCTAAGGCCGGCGTTGAATTCTTTGTGACCGGCGGTATCGGCGGTGTGCATAGAGGCGCACAGGAAACATTCGATATCTCCGCTGACCTGGAAGAGCTGCAGAATACAAATGTCACTGTGATCTGTGCCGGTGCCAAGGCCATTCTTGATCTGCGTCTGACCATGGAAGTACTGGAGACAAAAGGTGTACCGGTATTAGGCTATCAGACCGAAGATCTGCCGGCTTTCTACTGCCGTAAGAACAGCGACGGCCTGAAGGTCGACTATGCTGTCAAAGATCCTGAGGATGCTGCCCGCATCGTAAAGGCAAAGAGAGACCTGGGCCTGACCGGCGGTATTCTCATCACCAATCCGATTCCGGAAGAATATGCGATGGACAATGCCGTGATTGACAAGGTCATTGCGGATGCCATCAAGGAAATGGATGAAAAGGGCATTCATGGCAAAGAGTGCACACCGTTCCTGCTTGCCAAAGTGGCAGAGATCACCGGCGGCAATTCCCTTAATGCCAACATTCATCTTGTCTTCAATAACGCTGCGGTCGGTTCTGAAATCGCCAAAGCCTACAGCAAGCTCTAAGCTGATGTTCTCCCGCTGCCCTGCTGCAGCGGGATTTTCTGACTTATTCCGGGGAAAGAGAAGCCGGGTGTCAGGAAGGGCTGGGGAATGTTATAATCAGTTAGACGCGGGGTAAAGATTTATGGCAGAACGTACAAAAGAAATGCCGCTTCCCTTAAGCAGGGAAGAGTTGGTAAAAGAACTTGGACATCTGGGTGTAAAGGAAGGACAGATCATAGAAGTACATGCAGATCTGTCGGCTTTTGATTTTGTCATCGGCGGAGCCAGAACCGTAGTAGATGCTCTGCTTGAAACAGCCGGGCGCAACGGAACGATCCTGATGGCCGGGGAAACAAAAGACAACAGTGAACCGAGTGAATGGGAGAGCAGCAAATGCGAACCGTATATGTACAAATCCATCCGTGAAGCCATACCGCCCTATGATTCCCGCAACAGCGATCTGAGCGACCGCGGTGCCATCACTGAAAACTTCCGCCACAGATCAGGAGTGGTGACAACCTCCCATCCGCAGGTATCCTATGCGGCCTGGGGCAGATATGCCAAACTGCTGTGCAACCACCAGTCATTGAACTATCCGCTGGCTGAAGAAAGTCCGGCAGCCCGGATCTATGAACTGAAAGGCTATGCCTTATTGATGGGATGTGACTTTGACAGTCTGACTTCCCTGCATTTAGCCGAATACAGAACAGATGATCGTCCGATTCATATCGGCGGGGCATGTGTCTCCACCGCCGGCGGTCCCCAGTGGCGCTCCTATCTGGATCTGCATCTTGACAGCAGGGATTTTATTAACGTGAAAAACATCATGCTGAAAAAGAACATGATACGCCAGGCCGTCATCGGCGGCTGCCGCTGCATGTTCTTCCCCATCATTCCCGCCATTGATGAAGCAACCAGATGGCTGGAAAACAATTCCATTTACGAACTTTACCGCTAAAACACCCATGCATGTGCCGTATACGCTTTCGCAATCAGAAGGGAAAGACGGACCATGCATTTTTCATGTTCCTCAGTAAAATAATGCTTTACCGGCGCATCCAGATCAATCAGGATCACAACTCTCTCCTTTACCATCACCGGTACACACAGTTCACTGCGGCTTTCACTGTCACAGGCAATATGATCCTTTATCTGCATCACATCATCTACCCGCTGTACTTTCTTTTCCCGCCAGCATCGCCCGCATACGCCTTTGCTGAAGGGAATATGCGTACAGGCCGGCTTTCCCTGAAAAGGCCCGACTGTCAGATCATCTTTGACAAGATAGAAGCCGGTCCAGTTGGCTTCAGGCATATACAGTTTCAGTAAAGCGGAAACATTAGCCAGAGCAGCAATCCCATCGGTTTCATCCAGCAGTCCCGCCGTCTGCTGTAAAAAAATATCACTGTTATACTTCATACGCTTATTTTAGCATTTAACAAAATGTGTATAAACTGTTACAATAGCCATGTGAACAGGGGTGCACGCAAGTGCTGAGAATTACACCCTTATCACCTGATCTAGTTCGGACTAGCGTAGGGAGTTCTGAGTTAATTTCCTGCGCCTGCCATTTTAAGGGGAGGTGCTTTTTTTATGAAAAATGACAAGATCCGTACCATTTGTTTCATGGCATTCTATGGGGCTCTGTATGTAGTACTGAGACTGGTTGGAAACTATATTCCATTCCTGAAAATGCCTAACGGCGGTTCCATAGAGATTGAGCTGATTGCGCTGTTTGTAGCTTCGTATCATCTTGGCTGGCTTAAGGGGCTTGGTTCAGCCGTGATCTGCCTGGTACTGACATTCTTTACCGGTGCGCTGTATTATCTCAATCCGGCTCAGTTTGCGCTGGATTACATTCTGCCGCTTGCCGTTGTAGGCATGGCATCCCTGTGGTCCACCAAGACAAAGGCAAGATATGCGATCGGTGTTGTGATTTCCATGATCCTGAAGTATATCAGCCAGACCTTATCCGGTGTATTCTTCTGGCCGCCGGAGGGAAGTGCAGCCGGTTCTGCCGCTGCCTGGGCTTTCTCTGCTACATACAACCTCTGGTACAACCTTGTTACCATGATTGTCTGCGTTATTCTGGTTCCGCTGCTGGTCAATCGACTTGCCAAAGCTTCCAGCAAACCGTTCTACCGCTGATCTTTCTGAAGAGACATTCTTCAGTTCCAAAGGGTACGGATATGTACATGCGTGCATTCCGTCCTTTTTATTTTTTTCTGTTATGTAAGTGGCCGTCAAGAGTAAAGTTTAAAAATTTACCTGATGGCCTTTTATAAGCTTCTCCTGAAGCTGTTTTTATGAAGTCATAGATGACAACAGATTCTCGGCATTGGCCAC
>Ga0256406_1003762_pt1 | contig 18299 bp, 20 predicted proteins | sample RumenRJG_03DNA_FD_185986 | JGI IMG/M metagenome (GOLD analysis project Ga0256406, IMG submission 185986) | Bovine rumen microbial communities from Lethbridge, Alberta, Canada - RJG_03 | ecosystem: Host-associated > Mammals > Digestive system > Stomach > Rumen | place: Canada: Alberta | collected...
TTGGGTCAGTCATTAATCCTGTGGGATGCCTGCTCGAAGCGAGACCTTAGGGCAGGCAAGCACGAAGGAATAAGCCATAAGACGAAGACGCTGAGGCGCAGCAGCTATGGCCTCCCGGATGATGAGTTTTTCTTTTTAAAGCTGATTGACTCGTCGCACAAGGGGATCAAGCTGAGGCGCCACACAGAATTTAGGACTGACCCTTTAAATTCAATCCTCCGCAATCGGGACCTGCCCGCCGCCATCCCCTGCCACCACCACCTCGACCCTCGCGGCCCTGAGGCCCTGTATGAGCTCGTCGCCATAGGGAGGCATGTCGGTGATCAGGCGGTCCACCACGGCCCACTGCGCATAGGTGTTCACCGCAGGTCGCAGGAACTTCGAGTGGTCGGCGACGACTGTCACCTGCTCGGCGCGCAGCGACATCGCGCGGTAGGTCTCGCCCACGTCGTGATCGGCGTTCGAGATCCCCTCCGAGGTGAGGCCCGTGGCGCCCAGGATCGCGTGGTTGGCGTAGACGCGCCGCAGGTAGTCCACGGTGTCGGGGCCGTAGACGCAGCGCTCGCTGTCCTTGTAGATCCCCGGGACCAGGCGGATCCTGAAGGTGGGGTTGGCCGCGAGCTTGCTCGCAATGAGCGTCGAGTCTGTGTAGACGCAGAGATCCTTGTGGTCGGCGGCAAGCCGCTCCGCCACGCGCAGCGTGGTCGTGGACGAGCCGATGATGAGCACCTGCCCGTCCTCGACGAGGGCGCTCATGGCCTTGGCGATGCGGTTGCGCGGCTCCGAGAAGAGGCGGTCGCGCGCCATGAACTCTGGCTCGGGCGAGAGCGGCCTTGCCGCAAAGCCGTAGGCCCTGCTGATGAGCCCTTCCTTCTCCAGATCCTCGAGATCGCGCCTGATGGTCTCGGTCGAGACGCCGATGTCGGTCGCGAGCACCGAGACCCGGATGGCCGGGTACTGCTCGAGCCTCAGGGTGATGAGCTTGCGCCGCTCGTCCTTTGAGAGACGGCCTCCCCTGCCCTTCTTCGACTTCATTATCTGACTCCTCATGTTCTAAAAAAAAAAAGGGTGCGGCCCCCGGCTACTGGCCGGGGCGCCGCACCCTCAGGCGCTCAGGCCGCGAGGCTTACGCGCGGCCCTGCTTCTTGCGGACGGCCCAGACGCACAGCCCGCCTATGATCATGACCGCCGCGGCAACCAGGGTGCTCAGGGTGCCTAGGGTCGGCACCATCGGGGTGTAGCCTGCGATCATCTTGGTGTACAGCCACTTGGGCACGGTGTTGTCCACGCCGGTGGTGTAGAGGGACAGCGAGAAGTTGCCCCAGGAGAGCAGGAACGCGAAGAGCATGCCCGACCAGATGCCAGGCCACAAAAGCGGCAGCGTGATCTCGCGGAAGATGCGGAACTTCGAGGCGCCAAGATCCCTTGCCGCGACCTCGAGTGTCGGGTCGAAGCCGTAGACCAGGATCGCGATTACCAGCGTCACCACCGGGGTGATCCAGATGAGGTGCGCGAAGACTGCGGTGTGCCAGGAGAGCGTGATCCCTGCGGTGTTGAAGAGCAGCAGCAGCGCCAGGCCCAGGACCGGCTGCGGGAAGAAGATCGGCAGCAGTATGAGCTTCTGGAACAGCTTGCGGCCCCTCCAGTTGAAGCGGGCGAACGCCAGCGCGCCGCAGAAGCCGATGATCGTCGAGAGTATCGTCACGACGAAGGCGATGAGCAGCGAGTTGCGCACTATTTCGCCGATCTCCATCGAGCTTACGGTCTTGGCCCACCAATCTAGCGCCCAGCGCTTGATCGGGAAGGAGAAGTAGCGGCCCTTCGAGAGCGACGAGATGCCGTCGCAGACCACCGGGAGGTAGATGAACCCCAGAACGATGATCGTCCAGATCCAGATGAACTCCGCGGTGTGCTTTCCTTGTTTCGTGTATTCCATGGCATGCCTCCTAGCGGCCCAGGATCTTTTCGAGATCGATCTTCTTGAACGCGTAGAGCGTGACTGCCGCGATCACTATCATCAGCACCACGGCCATCGCCGAGCCCTGAGGCCAGTTCTGCGAGTAGGTCAGCGCGATGTCGATGTCGTTGGTGATCACCACGACCGACTGGCCGCCTAGGATCTTCGACTCGGAGATCGCGCCTGCCGCCAGCACGAAGGTGATGAGCATGCCGATGAGCACGCCCGGCATCGCCAGCGGGAGCTCGATCTCGCGCCAGGTGCGGAAGCGGCTTGCGCCGAGGTCGCGGGCCGCAGTGAGCAGGTCCTGCGGCACCAGCGCCACGCCGAGCACTATGGGGAAGAGCATGTACGGCAGGTAGGTGTAGCAGATGCCAAAGAGGATCATCCCCGGGGTGTAGAGGATGTCGGGGCCAGCGCCGCCGAGCATCTTCAGCGTGCCGTCGAGGATGCCGTTCTTCATGAAGAAGAGGATCCAGCCGTAGAGTCGGACGTTCTCGGAGACGAAGAGCGGGAAGCAGAAGAGCACGCTGATGACCATCGAGCAGCGCCTGCCGAAGATCCTGACCATGCCCACGGCCACCGGATAGCAGACCACGGTGAGGATGGCGGTGGCCAGGGCGGCGAAGGCGAGCGCCCAGACGTAGGACATCAGGACCGAGGAGCTGCCGTCGAAGATGTGTATGAAGTTCTCAAGCGTGAAGCTCGTGAACGCCGTGAAGGTGCGGGGCGTTGCGAACGCGAACGCCAGGACCATCACCAGCGGGGCGATGAACCCCAGCAGGAGGAGGATGTAGACCGGGATGGCGCAGCGCCCGCCCTGGGTCTGCACCACGTCCCTGAGCCACTGCCCGAAGGCGCCGGCCTTCTTGACGGCCGATGCCGCCTTGCTATCGCTTTCCATGGGAGGCCTCCTCATTCAGTCACGAAGATCGCGTCGTCGGCGTTCCAGCCGAGGCTTATGGTGTCACCCGGCTTGATGCCATGGTCATGACGCGGGGTGAGCTCAAGCATGATCTCCTTCTTGCCGGACATCAGCTGGTACTGGATGCGCGAGCCCATCGAGTAGGCGTTGCGCACATGGCAGGAGATGACATTGTCGGCGGGGACGGCGCCCTCGTACATCACGCGCAGGTTCTCCGGGCGGACCACCAAGTAGCCGTCGCGGTCATCGCCGTGCGGGGCGACCTTGATCTGCATGCCCGGGAAGTCCTCGCACGCCCAGCTGCCGGCGGCGGTCATCCCCACCTTGAAGATGTTGGTGTCGCCGATGAACGAGGCTACGAACCTCGAGACCGGGTGGTTGTAGATCTCAGAGGGGGTGCCCACCTGCTTGAGCTGCCCGTTGCAGAGCACGCCCACGCGGTCGGACATGTACATGGCCTCCTCCAGCGAGTGGGTGATGTAGATGAAGGTCTTGCCCGAGCGCGCGTGCAGCTCCTTGAGCTCCTTCTGCAGCGTCTTGCGCAGCTTGGCGTCTATGGCCGAGAGCGGCTCGTCGAAGAGCAGGATCTCGGGGTCGTACGCCAGCGCGCGGGCGATGGCCACGCGCTGGCGCTCGCCGCCTGAGCACTTCATGACGTTCTTCTTGTAGTAGGACTCGGGGAGGCTCACAAGCTGCATGAGCTCGTAGGCGCGATCGCACCTCTTGTCGCCCGGGATCCCCTTGACCTTCATCGGGAACTCGATGTTCTCGCCCACGGTCATGTGCGGAAAGAGGGCCAGGAACTGGAAGACCATGCAGGTCGGGCGCTTGTCAGGCGGGACGGTCGAGATGGACTTGCCGCCGAGCACGATGTCGCCGGAGGTCGGCTGATCCATGCCCGCGAGCATCTTGAGGATGGTCGTCTTGCCCGAGCCAGACGGGCCCACGAGCGTGAAGAACTCGTCCTTCTTGATCTGCAGGCTCACGTCCTTGATGACCTTGACCTTGTCGAAGTCGCGGCAGACGTGCACGAGATCGAGGATCGTATCGCCGGGCTTGATCTCCTTGGCAAGCTCGGTGGCGCTCTCCTCTTCAGGCGCCCTGCCTTTTTGCATAATGGCTTTTTCCATTTTTCCACCCCTCTATGGCTTGAATCCTTTTCCCTGGCCTGGCGGCGGGCGCGCCCGCCGCCAGGCTTTTATCTCCCGCGAAAGCCGCTTCAGGCGGCCGCAGTCACTTCTGGCGCTTGACCTCGGTCATGAGGTCGTGCGCCTTGTCGCGGCTGCCTGCAAGCGCGGCGGGGCTTGCGGCCATGGCGCCGGCTGCAGCGCCTGCGCCCATCATCTTCAAAACAGAACGGCGGGTTAAGTCTTCCATAAGGCGATCTCCTGTTCCAAGGCCAAATGGCCCTTCCAACCAGCAGATGGGCTCCCTACCCCTATCTTCCGCCGCGGCGCCCTCGGGCGTCGTGGCTGATTCAACCTTACAGCATGATGATGCAGAAACAACAAATTTACGTTTAAGGTGCAACATTATTGCCAAGCCTATCCAAAGGATCAGCAAGTGTGCAACAGACAAGCTGGCAACGTCCCCGTGCCGGCCTTAAAAATTCAGGTCAACATATTGTTTAACCATGCAATAATTTCACAAACCCAAGGAACTGCGATGAGTTTCAAACAACGTTGCGGGCTCATCGCCTTTTTGGTGCGCTGCCCAATGCGGCGCTGGATCATGCAAAAAAAAATTATTTCAAAAGGACGCAGAGCACCCGCGTGCCAAAGGGCGGGAAGCAGCATCTGCAAAGCGGCGGCACCGCTGCTCCAAGGTCATGGAGAAAGCATTTGCTGCCCTGGATTGCACAAGATCGGGAGCATCGATGCCCAATGAGGATCACCTCTGCTCAAAGTTGGCACTTCCAACACATATCATTTGACTAAACTGCCACATAAAATCTAGATTTCCCGAAAACAACAGTCAATTTTGACAAAGGTGCAACATTTCAGCAATGCCGGTGTTGCGCTAAGCTGGGGGGAACTTTGATATGGCAGGACAGTATGACGAGAAGACGGTGGCCGAGCTGACGCAGATGGTCAAGGCCAATTGCCCAGTGTGGGGGCTTGGGCGCAACGCCGAGGTGAAGCTCCTCAACCTGTCGGAGAACGCCACCTTCCTAGGGCGCGATCCCGATGCGGGACGCGACATCATCATCAGGGTGCAGCGCACCGGCTACTCATCGAAGGACGCGATCCGCTCGGAGCTTGCCTGGGTCAAGGCGCTGCACGACTCGGGCACCATCATCACCGCGGCCCCGGTGCAGTGTGCGGACGGCAGCTTCGTTGCCGACATGCAGACAGCCTCCGGGCAGAAGCGCATGGCCGTCGCCTTCGAGCGCCTGCCCGGCGCCGAGCCCCAGGTCGGCCAGGACGGGCTTGCCTACTGGTTTGAAAAGATAGGCGGCCTCACTGCGAAGATGCACGCCCAGTCGAGGACCTGGAAGCGCCCCGAGTGGTTCACCCGCCGCGTCTGGGACTGGGATGGGATCATCGGCGAGCACGCCTTCTGGGGCAGGTGGCAGGACGCCATAGGCCTCACCAGGCAGGGCCACGACGCGATCGCGCGCGTGCTTGCGATCATAAAGCCCATGCTCGACCGTTACGGCACTGCCCCCGACCGCTTCGGCGTGATCCACGCGGACATGCGCGCGACCAACCTGCTCATCGACGGCGGCAGGCTGCAGGTCATCGACTTCGACGACATGGGCTTTGGCTGGTACCTCTTTGACTGCGCGGCCTCGCTCACCTTCATGGAGCAGGATCCCAGCGCCCCGCAGCTGCTTGCAGCCTGGCTCAAGGGCTATGAGGCAGTCTCCCCGCTCTCCGAGTACGAGAAATCGCTGCTGCCGGTGTTCTCAATCCTCCGCCGCATCGAGATCTCAGCCTGGTGCGCCTCGCACTACGAGATCCCCTTCAACCAGCAGAACGCCGCCAAGGTCACGGCCCAGACCGAGAAGCTCGCGCAGGACTTCATCGACGGCGTATACCTAAGGCCCGAGGCCTACGAGGCCAAGGCAGGCTGATCGAGCCTGCCGCGGTGCCAGGGGCTTTCCTCATGCAGCAAGGCCTCCCCTTTTGGGGGAGGCCTTGCTTGATCCGGCGCCTTGGGCGCCGCCATCACTTGTCGTCGTCGTCCTTCACGAATTCGAAGCCGGCGCTGTCGCCCTCGGGCTCCTCGTCGTCCTCGACCTCGTCGCCGCCGTCCGCATCCTCAGCCCCGTCCTCCTCGCTGAAGTCAGGGCCGTCGCCTGTCTCGTCGTCATCGTCCTCTAACTCTTCGGAGAGCTGCTTTGCCACGCCCTCTGACATGTCGAAGGCCTCGAGCGCCTGCCCCAGGGGGATCCCGAAGTCGTATTCCTTGGCGATGAGCGCGGTCATCGCCGCGTAGGGAACCACGATGTCCTCGCTCTTGCCGCTGAACATCGCCTTGAAGAAGATGGCCTTGGACCCGGTGTGCAGGTCCGCGACCGCCGAGGGATCGATGGAGAGGGTGATCCGGTTGTCGCGCACATACTCCTTGGGCACCTGCACGCCTTCATGGCCGGCGTTCACCTGGAGGTAGGGAGTGAAGCCGCAGCCGATGAACCACTCATAGTAGGCGTTGAAGAGGTAGGGTTTGAAGCTGACGATCCTGGACATGTCTCTCTCCTGCATGGGCCCGCCCGGGCCTTCCGGCGCACACGAGGGGCCGGGGTTGTTGTCTCCACGGATTATACCCCTGCAAAGGCAGGTCCCGCGGCGGGGAGGCCCAAGACGCAACAAGGCCGGAGCCTTGCGGCCCCGGCCTTGGAACATTGGCGCGAAAGCGGATCAGCGCTTGGAGTACTGAGGACGCTTGCGGGCCTTGTGGAGACCGACCTTCTTGCGCTCAACCGCACGGGCGTCGCGGGTGACGAACCCGGCCTTGCGGAGGGCGGAGCGGAAGGTCTCGTCGTACTGGATCAGCGCACGGGCGAGGCCGTGGCGGATGGCGCCGGCCTGGCCGGTGATGCCGCCGCCGCTGACGGTCACGTAGATGTCCAGCTTGTCGGTAAGCTCGAGGAGCTCAAGGGGCTGGGTCACGACCATGCGGGAGGTAGGACGGCCGAAGTACTGGTCGAGGGTCCTGCCATTGATTTCCAGTTTGCCGGTGCCTTGCTTGATGAAGACGCGGGCAGTAGACTCTTTGCGGCGGCCGGTGCCGTAATACTGATTTGCAGCCATTTGCTATTGCTCCTTAAAACTTGAGATCCTGGGGCTGCTGAGCGCTATGGTTGTGGCTCTCACCAGCGTAAACGCGGAGTTTGCGGAACATAGCACGGCCAAGGGGCCCCTTGGGGAGCATGCCGCGGACGGCGTGCTCGATCACGACCTCGGGCTTGCGCTGGATCAGCTCCTGGAACGAAGCCTCCTTGATCCCCCCGGGGTAGCCGGTGTGGTGGTAGTACTTCTTGTCCAGGAACTTGTTGCCGGTAACCTTGACCTTGGCGGCGTTGATCACGATGACGTAATCGCCGGTATCCATGAAGGGGGTGTACTCCGGCTTGTGCTTGCCGCGCAGGCGGCTGGCAATCTCAGTGGCGATGCGGCCGAGAGTCTGGCCTTCGGCATCGACGACGAACCATTCACGCTTGATGGTGGACGGCCTTGCTACATAAGTTTTCATCTTTTACCCTTTACGGGGCCGCGTCTGGCGGCCCCTAAACAATCAGGCTTTCGCCTGGTGGAGTCCAAACGCACGCGCCTCACGGCAGATGCGCTCCGGGTGACGCGGGTGGGAAGCCGCGCCCCGGACAAAGGGGCTCGCATATTATACACGTGATGGCTCACGCAAGCGCTTCCTGGCGAAAATTTCGCCTCGCCGCCCTGCCGCCTCCAGGCAATCATGCGATTTTTTCCATCCCAAGGAGTCCTGGCAGGCGCAGAATGTGCAGGCTAAATCCGCATGCAAGGCAGGGGAGAGCCGATTTTGGACAATAAGAAGTACATCGCCGCCTTGAGCTGCGGCCACTTCGCCACCGACATCAACTCAGGATCGCTTCCGGCGATGCTGCCCTTCTTCGTGTCCGAGTACGGCATGTCCTACACCGATGTCGCCGGCCTCATGTTCGCCTCGTCCTTCCTCTCGTCGCTCATCCAGCCGCTCTTCGGGCTCATGGCCGACCGCGGCTCGCGCCAGTACTTCATGGGCGCGGGGATCCTGCTTGCCGCAATCCCGATGGCGCTCACCGGTGTGTTCTCAAGCTACTGGGCGATCTTCGCCTGCGTGACCGCCATGGGGATCGGCAGCGCGGTGTTCCACCCCGAGGCCGCGCGCAACATCCACGCCCTGGCAGGGCGCGATCAGGCCAAGGCGCTGAGCATCTTCAGCATGGGCGGCAACGGCGGCTTCGGCCTGGGTCCGCTGCTGGCAGTCGCCCTGGTCAGCGCCTTTGGCATGAAGGGCACGATCTTCTACGGGATCTTCGGGCTTTTGACCGCTGCGGCGGTCTTTTCATGCTGCCCCGGGATAATGCGCGCCGGGGCGACGATGGAGAGGAGGGATGAGAAGGCCGGAGGCCGGAGCCATGACAGAGGAAAGAACGACTGGAAGGCCTTTTCAAAGCTCTTCCTAGTCATAGTCTTCCGATCCTCGGCCATCACCGCGCTCACCGGCTTCCTGCCCCTTTACTGCATCAGTGTGCTCGGCGCCTCCAAGGCCGCCGGCAGCGCCACGGTCTCGGTGCTCTCCATAACCGGCATCGCCGCCACGCTCGCCGGAGGGTACCTGGCCGACCGCAGGGGCTGCGTGCGCACGCTGCGCATGTCCTGCGCACTGCTAGTCCCCTGCATGGCGGTGCTCGCCTTCTCAGGAAGCTTCATCGCGCTGTGCGCCGTGCTCGTGCCCCTCTCCTTTGCCATGCACATGGCCTACTCCCCGATCGTGGTCCTGGGCCAGTCCTACCTTGCGCGCAACGTGGGCTTTGCCTCGGGAGTCACCTTGGGGATCTCCTTCAGCATCGGCGGCGTCGCCGCGCCATCCATCGGCGCCTTTGGAGACGCCTTCGGGCTTGGCGCGGTTATGGCGCTGGTGTTCGTGCTCGCGGCCCTCTGCGCCGCCGCCACCTGGCTTCTGCCCTCGAGGGAGCAAAGGCCCTGATCCCCCGCACCCAAAGTTTGACCGCAGGCGGGGACAGGGGGCCTGCCTTTTGCGTAAGATCCCACGTGTGATAAGGTCTTAGAAAGATCCTTCAACTACTCAGGTCTCCCAGGCAGGCTCACATCCATGCAATACATGATCATCGCTTTGGTCTTCCTCGCCGGCTTCTTCGCCGGCGGCATCTGCTGCTACTTCGGCCAGGGGAAGCTCTTCCCCAGCCGCCGCGTCCAGGACGAGCTGACGCGCACCAGGCGCGAGCTGGCCTCGGCGCGGAGGATCCTCGACGAGTTCTTCAGGACCTCGGGCGCCCTCTTCGGGCAGCTCGACAAGAGCTACCGCGCCTACGCCTCGTTCATGAACGAGGCGGCAGGCAAACTCTCCTCCCAGGACGGCAGGCTCTTCATCCCTGAAGACGAGATCGAAGTCGAGGACTCCTTGAAGAGGATGCTCTCAAGCTCCGGCATGGAGGACTTCAGCGCCGAAAGCGAGAGCGTGAGCGCCCAGCGCGAGCGCGAGAGAGCCATCCAGCGCGAGGCCGGCGAGTTTGCAGGCCAGCGCGAGGACGGGATGGCCCTTGCGCGGCAGCAGCCCCAGGACAAGGCTCCTGACGAGGGCGCAGATGAGAAAAATACTCCGGAAGTGAAAAACGCCAAGGAGACCATAAGCCTCGAACCGGACGATAATGGCAGTGGGAAAACAAAAGGTTAGCTTAAAAGTCCGCCAGAGCCGGACCCCAGGCGGCTCGGCTTTTTAATGTGAACCAAATCACATTTTGTCGGTCTATAAGATCAGCATCCAGGCAGAGCGCCTGGGGCGATCGATTACAACAAAGAGGAAAACAAACAGATATGGCACTGAATCTCAAGCGCGCCGCGGCTGCCGCGGCAGTTGCCGCCGCACTGGCTTTCTCGGTGCAGGCGCAGGCATCAGCCCCGATCCTGGAGAGCGCCGCCGCTGACGGCCAGATCCCCTCGCTGGCGCCGATGGTCAAGCAGATCCTGCCTAGCGTGGTCAACATCCAGGTCAAGGGCAAGAAGACCGTCGAGGCCCCGCAGCTGCAGATCCCCGAGGAATTCCAGTTCATGTTCCCTGATCTTGGGAACCTCCAAGGCCAGAAGCAGCAGCGCGAGTTCCGCGCGCTCGGCTCGGGCGTGATCATCGATGCGCAGAAGGGGCTGGTCGTGACCAACTTCCACGTCATCGACAGCGCCGAGGAGATCAAGGTCGAGACCTATGACGGCCGCACCTTCACCGCCACCAAGGTCGGCGCCGACCAGCACACCGATCTGGCGCTCCTGAAGCTCAAGGACTTCTCGAACCTCACCCAGATGCCGATCGCCGACTCCGACGCCCTCCAGGTGGGCGACTTCGCGATCGCCATCGGCAACCCGTTCGGCCTCGGGCAGACCGTCACCTCGGGCATCATCTCCGCCTTGGGCAGGAGCGGCCTCAACATCGAGAACATCGAGAACTTCATCCAGACTGACGCTGCCATCAACAGCGGCAACTCCGGCGGCGCTCTCGTGAACCTCCGCGGCGAGCTCATCGGCATCAACACCGCCATCCTGGGACCCAACGGCGGCAACATCGGCATCGGCTTCGCCATCCCGTCGAACATGGTCAAGACCGTCACCTCTCAGATCCTCAAGTACGGCACCGTCAAGCGCGGCATGCTCGGCGTCACCGGCACTGAGCTCAACGCCGATCTGGCGCAGTCGTTCGGCTACTCGCAGAGCACCGGCGCCTTCGTCAACCAGGTCATGAAGGGCAGCGCCGCCGACAAGGCTGGCATCAAGGCCGGCGACATCATCACCTCCGTCAACGGCAAGCCGGTCAAGTCGTTCGCCCAGCTGCGCGCGGCCGTGGCCACCAACAGGCCGGGCAGCGAGATCACGATGGGCGTGTTCCGCAACGGCAAGACCACTGAGGTCACCGTCAAGCTCGACTCCGAGGAGAACTTCGACGCAGCCGCAGGCGGCGAGGGCGAGGTCTCCGACATCGCTCCTGCGCTCAAGGGTGCAAGCTTCACCGACGCCGATGGCGGCGTGAAGGTCACCCAGGTTGCCCCGGGCTCGGTTGCAGCCAGGATCGGCCTCAAGTCCGGCGACATCATCACCGGCCTCAACCGCTCGGACGTCAAGAGCCTCTCCGAGCTCAAGTCCCAGCTCAACCGCGCCAAGGGCCGCATCAGCGCCCTGCGCATCGTCAGGGGCAGCTCGGAGATCTTCATCACCCTGAGGTGATGAGTCCTCCTCTTTAGCTTGAAGGCCCGGGGCAATTCCCCGGGCCTTTCTCGTCCCTTCTTCCTGAGCGCCCTGCGCAGGCCCTCTGATAAAATGGACTTCAAGTTCAGCAAGGGGGTGTGGGATTGAAACTGTTGCATGCGGCGCTCCCGGTCGCCGCCGGGCTTGCGGCCGCCGCAGCCGTGCTCGCGGTGAACCCCAGGGCCGGCCAGAAGATCGGCGACTGGCTCTATTCCATGGTCAGCGTCAGGATCTCAAGCTACGCCTACGCCGTGGGCCGCGCCGCCCCCAGCGTCGTCAACATCTACGTGACCGCGCTCAACACGAACTACACCTCGCCTGAAGGCGGCACGGACGGCAATCCCGCCGAGATCAAGACCAGCGCCTCGGGCGTCATCATGTCCAAGGACGGCTACATCATCACGAACTACCACGTGGTCCCGTCCTCAAACGAGCCTGGGCAGTCGATCTGGGCGATGTCCCGCGACGGCCAGCTCTACCAGGCATTCGTCATCGGCTACGACCGCCGCACCGACATCGCGGTGCTCAAGGTCGACGCAAAGAACCTCCCACCCATCGAGTGCGCCACGGACGAGCCCATGGTAGGCGACATCGTCCTGGCCATCGGCAATCCCAACAACCTAGGGCAGACGGTCACCCACGGCATCATCTCGGCCACCGCCCGCTCAGGCTCGGGGCTCATCGCGCCCAACCAGATGAACATCCGCGAGGGGATCCAGGACCTGATCCAGACCGACGCGCCCATCAACAGCGGCAACTCGGGCGGGGCGCTGGTGAACACCGCAGGCGAGATGATCGGGATCAACACCGCCTCGATCAACAGCTACCAGACCTACGGCATCGGCTTTGCGGTGCCCTCCAAGCTCGTGGTCAGCGTGATGCGCGAGATCATCCAGCACGGGAGGGTCATCAGGGGCTACCTGGGGATCTCCGACAACGGCTCGGTGCCGCTGCCCAACCGCAAGGGCGTAGGCGTGAGGGTCGCCTTCATCGACCCCAGGGGGCCGGCCTACGGAGTGCTGCAGCCTGGAGATGTGATCTACGAGGTGAACGGAAGCCGCATCAGCTCGCTCAAGGAGCTGATTGAAACGGTTTCCAAGTCAAGGCCCGGGGCTAAGCTCGACTTCAAGGTGTTCCGCGGCGACGACTCGGTGGATCTGAGCGTCATCCTCGCCGAGGACCGCCCGGGCATAGACGGGTGAGCTGATCCCAAGGCGGGATCAGTCCCACTTTAGGTGCTTTTTGGCGATGTCGCCGATGATCGCGGCGCAGCCTTCGATGCCGAAGCGGCTGGTCGAGAGCATGAGGTCGAAGTCCTCAGGCTGCAGATCGTGGCCAGCAAAGCGGCGGCGGTAGGCGGCGCGGGCGGCGTCCACCTTCTTGATGTCCTTCTCGCAGTCTTCCTCGTTGCCCATCAACAGCTTTTCAGCGCAGTTGGCCACGCGGTCATCGAACGGCGCGCAGATGTAGACGCGCAGCGTGTTAGGCCGGCCGCGGAGGATCTCCTCGGCGAGCCTGCCCACGATGATGCACGGACCCTGCTCGGCAAAATCGGAGATGATGCTGCGCTGGGCCTCGAAGATCTGCTTGGAGATGCTGTAGACCCCGAAGTTGAACAGGTAGCTCTTGCGCATGATGAAGCCGGACGAGCCAGGCCTCTCGTCATGCAAGCTTATCTCGGAGATCGGCAGGTTCATGCGCTTGGCCGTCTCCTTCACGATGTCCCTGTCCATGAAGTTGATGCCAAGATCGGCTGCCAGGCGCTGGGCCACGCTGCGGCCCATGCTGGCGAACTGGCGGGAGATGGTGATTACTGGCGGTTCCATGCTTTAGCTCCTCAAATCGTGCCGCGCTTCTTCTGGATGTGGCGGACGAGCAGCGACAGGCTGAAGTCGATCACGAAGTAGATTGCAGCGGCGGTGCCGTAGAGCACGAAGACGTCCGAGACGTTGATGGTGCCCGTGCCGTTGTACATGCCGGCGGTGCTCATGATCTTGCGGACGCGGGACATCAGCTCGATGGTCGCGACGTTGGCCAGGAACGATGAGTCCTTGACCGTGGTGATGATTTGGCTCAGCAGCGTCGGGACGACGTGGCGGAAAGCCTGCGGCAGGATGATGTGGTACATCGTGCCGACGACGCCGAAGCCCTGGGTGTAGGCAGTCTCGAACTGCCCCTTGGGCACGGCGTTGAGGCCGCCGCGGATGATCTCGGCGATGCACGCGGTCTCAAACAGCGTGAGCGCGACCGCAGCCTTGAAGAGCATCTTGGTCTCCACCGAGGTCAGCCCGAACAGCGGGTGGCCGAACGCGTCGGGCACCGGACAGAACACCGTCGCGATGAAGATCCATAAAAGCAGCGGGGTGTTGCGGAAGATCTCGATGTACCAGACTGCCGCCAGGTACAGGGGCTTGTACTGCGGCACGGTTGCGTAGTTGCGCACCAGCGCGAGCACGGAGCTGAACACGAGGCTCAGCGCGATAGCGGTGACCGAGATCACCAGCGTGAAGACCGTGCCCTTGATGATGTAGGCCCAGATGGGGCCCATGCTCAGAATGTGGAAGCTTGCAGACCATTCGTCCATGGCTTACTCCTTGGCAGCGCTCATCTGATCGCGCTTCTTTAGGCTGGTCTCCCAGATGGTGGCCGCACGGGAGAGCGGGTAGCACATCACGAAGAACAGCGCGCCGCACACGAGGTAGGCGGGGCCGTAGGCACCGCCGGTGTTGACGCCGGTGACGAAGCTGTAAGTGTTGGAAATGAGGTCGGTGCCTCCGATGATGTAGAGGACCGAGGTGTTCTTAATGAGGTTTACTATCTGGTTGGTCATCGGGGGGAGCACCACCTTCACCGTCTGCGGGAGGATGATGTAGCGCATCATGCCGACGTAGCCGAAGCCCTGGGCTTCTGCCGACTCGAACTGCCCCTTGGGGATGGACTGGATGCCGGCCCTGAAGACCTCGGACATGTAGGCGCCGTGGTACAGCCCGATCGAGATGATGCCCGAGGCGAGGATCCCGATGCCGTGGCCGGAGAACGACAGCGCGTAGTAGAGGAAGCAGATCTGCAGGAGCAGCGGGGTGTTCTGGATAAACTCGACGTATACCCTGGCGACGGCCTTCAGCGACGTCTTGGTGCCGGACGACATCAGGCCGAAGATCAGCCCGAGCGCCAGCGACATGGCGATCGCAAGGATGGACGTCAAGAGCGTGTGCCAGAACCCGAGGAGGAATGTCCCCCTGAAGCTCCACACCAGCTCCCAGGCGCGGGCGGAAAACATATTGCCGAACATGGCGCTCTCCTTACCTTAAAGAGGGCAGGGGCCTCGCCCCTGCCCGTCTTGCTTGTCTTGATCCAGCGATTACTTGTCCAGGCCGTTCTCGTGGATCAGCTTCTTGATGGTTCCGTCAGCAAGCCAGCCCTTGATGAGGCCGTCAACGTAGGCCGAGAGGCCCGAGCCCTTCTTGGTGACCGCGCCGTAGTCCTGCGGGGCGAAGGAATCGGCGATGTAGCTGCGGCCCTTGGTCTTGTAGATGGCCAGGATCGACTTGTCGACGCAGAAGGCGTCAACCTCGCCCGAGGCCAGGGCGGTGGAGATCGCAGGATAGTCGTCGTACTGGTGGAACTTCACGCCTTCCTTCCAAGTGGAGGCGTCGAAGGTCTTGGCGTCATAGCCCTCACCCTTGATGAGCTTGTTGGCGATCAGGGCCTCGACCAGCGCGCGGGCGGAGTTGGAGCCCGAGGACACGCCGACGGTCTTGCCCATCAGGTCCTTGAGGGTCTTGATCCCGCTCTTGTCCTCAACCAGCACGGTGTCCGCGTCGGTGTAGTAAGGGGTGGTGAAGTCCCAGTGGAGCTTGCGCTCGTCGGTGATGGTGAAGGTGGCCAGAACCACGTCGAGGTCGCCCGAGTCGATGAGCTCGGTCCTGGTGGCGGCGGTCACGGCGGTGAACTCAGCCTTGACGCCCATCTTCTCGGCGATCATGCGGGCCAGATCGTCCTCAAAGCCCTTGTACTCGCCGGAAAGCGGGTCCTGGACCGAGAAGCCGACCACGGCGTTCTTGACGCCGACCTTGAGGACGCCGCGCTTCTGGATGGCCTTGACCTCGGGCGGGACGCTGTCGTTGGCGACGGCAGCCTGGAACGAGGCTGCGCCGAAGGCCGCGAGGCCCATTGCAAACGCTGCTGCTTTGAAGAACTTGTTCATATGCACACTCTCCTTAATCAAGCGGGAATGAAAGTTTCCTAGGGATTCAGTGGTTGAGGATCTTGCCGAGGAACTGCTTGACGCGCTCGCTCTTGGGGTGGTCAAACAACTCGTCCGGGGTCCCCTCCTCGATGATGCGGCCGTCCTCCATGAAGACGACGCGGTCGGCGACCTTGCGGGCAAAGCCCATCTCGTGGGTCACCACGACCATGGTGATGTTCGACTCTTCGGCAAGCTTGACCATGACGTCGAGCACTTCCTGGATGGTCTCGGGGTCGAGCGCGGACGTAGGCTCGTCGAAGAGCATGATCTTGCTCTGCTGGCACAGTGCCCTGGCGATCGCGATGCGCTGCTGCTGGCCGCCTGAGAGCGCCGCCGGGTAGGCGTTAGCCTTGTTCTCAAGGCCTACGACCTGCAGGTAGTGCCTGGCAAGCTCGCGGGCCTCGGCCTCGCTCTTGTGGTGGATCTTCACCGGCGCCAGCGTGAGGTTGTGCATCACGTCCAGGTGCGGGTAGAGGTTGAAGGACTGGAACACCATCGAGGTGTTCTCGCGAATGACCTTGAGGCGGTTCTTGGGAGTGACCTCGGTGCCGTTGATGAACACCTTGCCCGAGGTCGGGACCTCCAGGAAGTTCATGCAACGCACCGTGGTGGACTTGCCCGAGCCGGAGGGCCCGATGATGACGAGCTTCTCGCCCTCGCCCACCTCGAGGTTCACGTCCTTGAGCACATGCAGATCCCCGAAGACCTTGTGGATGTGCGATAGCTTGATCATCGTTTTCATTTACATGCCGCCGTGCAGAAATACCTTTGGTGTATGGATTGCAGTATAACGATGCTGTCTGACGATCCATAGTGAGACATGAAATCGCACCGAACTGGCTGAATTATGCACAATATAAGTGCAAGCAACGCACGCGTCTGGCGCGCTGGAGAAAAGCTTGTGAGCTGCGCAAGAAAAAGGGGCGCACGAGCGCCCCAGATTTGAAAGCGTGTGATATCAGGCTTCAGGAGCGTCGATGCGCTGCACTACTTTTTGCGCTGCGATCGCGTCTGATATATCAGATGCGATGGTGAGCCCCTTGGTGGTGAGCATGTCGCCGGTGATCTCGGCGTTGATGCCGAAGTCGAAGAGCTTGGTGTAGAAGTCGCGGATGAGGAGCCTCCCGCCTGCCGTTCTCAGCACGGTGCGCGGCAGGATGTGCCGGAACAGCGCCACGGTGCGCTCGATCTCCTCTTCGCCCAGGATCGGACGGCCCTCAAGCGGAGTGCCCTTGATCGGATTGAGGATGTTTATGGGAGTTGAGACCGAGCCGACCTCGCGCAGCGTGAAGGCGATGTCGATGCGGTCGTTGAAATCCTCGCCCATGCCGATTATGCAGCCTGAACAGACTTCAAGCCCCACCTCGTGCGCGTTGCGCAGCGTCTCAAGCTTCTGATCGTAGGTGTGGGTGGTGCAGATCTGCGGGAAGAAGCGGCGCGAGGTCTCAAGGTTGTTGTGGAAGCGGGTGAGGCCGCAGTCCTTTAAGTACTTGAGCTCCTCTCGCGAGAGCAGCCCCAGCGATCCGCAGCAGCGGATTTTGAGCTCGGAGGAGATCTTCTTGAAAGCCGCCCCTACTTGCTTCACCTCGTTGGGCGGCAGGCGCAGCCCAGAGGTCACGATGGAGAAGCGGTGCACGCCGCGATCGTTGTTGTACTTGGCCTCGGCAAAGAACTCGTCCACGCTCTTTAGCCTGCTCTGCCCTATCTCGGTGTCAAAGCGCCGGCTCTGGGAGCAGAATTTGCAGTTTTCAGTGCAGTTGCCGCACTTGCCGTTGGAGATGCAGCACAGCTCCACTTTCTCCTTGAAGAAGCGCTCCGTGATCGCCTTGGAGCTGATCCTGAGATCTTCAAGCGGCGCGTCAAGCAGGGACATGGCCTCGTCGCGGGTTATCATCCCGCCGCCGAGGATCTTTGAGGTGAGATCGTTCAAACGCATTAAAGCATCCTTGGTTGATCGTATGGGAAACCGCCCCTTGCAGTGGCGGCTTGATTGAGAAAGAGGGAGGCAGCACCAAACTGCCGATCAGAGGTTATTCAGTGTCCTCGCCGGACTTATGCCACTCGTGCATTCCCCCCTGGGCGCACGGAGCTTCGCGAGGAGGATCCTTGAGCTTCACGGTCACGCCGCACTTGGAGCAGGTGTAGGAAAGCGGCCCGCTGTGTCCGAGCTTGAACCACTGGTGGTTCCCGCCATCCGGGCAAGGTGTGAAGTTCGGTGTGGTGGCGGTCTCGACCATGACTCCGCACTTGGAGCAGGTGAAGACCTTGGTCCCTTCCTCTCCTGCATCGTGCCACTCGTGACTGCCTCCCTGGGGGCATGGGGTGTACGCAGGAGAATTGACTGACTTGACCTTGATGCCGCACTTCGAGCAAATGTAATAGCTTGCCATCACCACTCCTAACATTGAATTGACACTGAACTAGTATCGCAGAAAAGCGTTTGCAGGTGCGAAATAGCTCAGCGAAATCCGCTTGGGCGCATAAAACAAAACCCCGGCGGAGCTTCGCTCGGCCGGGGTCTTAATGATGGTGCTGATACTGAGAATCGAACTCAGGACCTCACCCTTACCAAGGGTGCGCTCTACCAACTGAGCCATATCAGCATTATAGGATGCCTGGCAGTGACCTGCTCTCGCGCAGACGTACGCTGCACTACCATGGGCGCGGCCGTGTTTCACTTCTGTGTTCGGAATGGGAACAGGTGGTACCGCGGCGCCATTGCCGCCAGGCAAA
>Ga0256406_1003763_pt1 | contig 18297 bp, 20 predicted proteins | sample RumenRJG_03DNA_FD_185986 | JGI IMG/M metagenome (GOLD analysis project Ga0256406, IMG submission 185986) | Bovine rumen microbial communities from Lethbridge, Alberta, Canada - RJG_03 | ecosystem: Host-associated > Mammals > Digestive system > Stomach > Rumen | place: Canada: Alberta | collected...
TTGGGTCCTGCATTTGTTGTTTCGCTTTTAAAACAAATGGTAACACAGGACCCTTTTCCATTCATGGACTTGTCTGCCCGGAGGCTACCCTTCAAGCAGACACCCCACAGGTTTTAGGACTGACCCATAATTTTTTTAATTAACAGTTAAATCAGATCTGAAAAGAGGTTGGGAAGCAGAGGAAGGAGCGCTAGACCACACATTTGGTGTGGCATTTTCGGTTATAAATAAAAAGAGATCTTGTTAATTAACTGTTTTATATCTATTATTCATAGTTCCATGTCTTGGAGTTTATTTGTCTATGGCAGTGATCAAGTTCCAGAATGTTGGCATCTCCGCGGTAACTGCTTGTGTGCCAAAAACTATTTATCATAACAAGGATCTAAGATACCTCCTCCCCGCCGACAAACTTCAGCGTACACTTAAAAGCATCGGTATAGAAGAGCGCCGCATAGCTGATGACTCCGTATGCGCTTCGGATCTTTGTTACAAGGCTGCGCGGAAGTTGATTGATGACAATGGCATTTCTTCTGGAGACATAGACGTCCTGCTCTTCATGAGTCAAACATCCGATTACAGGATACCTGCTACCGCACCGATTCTTCAGCATCGCCTGGGACTTTCGAAAGACACGTGCTGCATTGACATGTCGCTTGGTTGTTCTGGTTATGTCTTTGCACTTTCCACTGCATTTGCCTATGCCTCGATGGAAGGGGTAGACAAGGTGCTGCTTCTCGATGGAGAGACCTTCTCGAAAATTGTCAACCGTCGTGACCGCGTTGACTGGCCTCTGTACGGAGACGGCGGTACAGCCACCCTCATTGAAAAAGGGAACTTTGGCGATAGTGTGTTTTTGCTAAAGTCCGACGGTTCCGGCAAGGATGCGGTCAAGATCCCTGGAGGCGGCATGAGGAGCCGTGTCACCGCTGATTCGCTTGTCGAGCGCGAGAGGGATGACGGGTGCATCCGCAATGATTTGGAGGTTTTCATGGACGGCATGGGAGTTTTTGACTTTGCGATGGCAAATGTGCCTGCAAGCATAAGGGAAATTGCCAAGATTGCCGGCATGTCAATATCGGACATAGACTGGCTTTTGTTTCATCAGGCAAACAAGTTCATGACGGATTTTTTCGTGCGGAATCTCAAGATCGATCCTGCAAAAGTGCCTTACTGCATTGAGAAGTATGGAAATACCAGCAGCGCAAGCATTCCCCTGACCATTTCCTCAGAGCTTGCCGGGAAGGTCGTACGTGGCCAACGAATGGTAATCAGCGGTTTTGGAGCCGGATTGAGCTGGGGGGCGGCGGCGATGATAACGGGAGATTGCGCAATCTCGTCAGTGATTGAATACTGAGGCAAGCATGCTTGAAGGAAGCAAGTTTCATCATCTTGGCGTCGCGGTGTCAAGCCTTGAAAAGGCCGCAACATGGTACGGCATGGCTGGATGCATGCTGTCCGAAGTCATTGCCGATCCTGTCCGTAAAGTCAGGATCTGCTGGGTGCGGCGCGAAGGTGATCCACTCATCGAGCTGATAGAGCCCGACGGCGAAGGCTCTCCCGTTTCGCCTGTACTAGAGCGCATCGGAGCGGGGCCGTATCACACCTGCTACAGCGTCCCGGATTTGGATGGAGCAGTGGTTGAATTAAGGAAGAGCGGGGCATTGCTGCTCGGAAGGCCGGTTGCCGCCCCCGCCATTTCCGGCAGTCTTGTCTGCTTCATGTTCGCCCGCGACGCAGGATTGCTGGAGTTGGTGGAGGAACCCGCCGTTCCCGTAGGATTTGATTCATGAATTTTGTATATCGCAATGCGACCATTGAGTTTTTTCTGGACAAGGGCTGGGTTTGCTCGGGATATGCGGATGTGTCCACTGTGCCCGAAGGTGATGGAGTCAGTCTCTGGTGGTACGTTCTGCCGTTCTCGTATGATCGTGCCGCCGTTGCTGACGAAGTGCGGGCATTCCCCGACATGCTCAGGCTGGTGCTGGATCGAACGAAGCAGACCAGGGAGGTCGTCGCGCTCACCGTGGACTTGCCACGCCCGCCGAGGTTTGTCGACAGCGACAACACTCTTGAAGACGCAGTGGAGGAATGCAACGCAGGATACCGTGCGCTTGCCAGGGATTTTCCAAACCTAAAGGTCTTGGACATCCGTGAGTTCACCAGTACCATCCCCCGTGACCGCCTAATCGACTGGAAGTTTTATTTCATGGCGCAGGCCGTGCTTGATCCAAAGCTTGCAGTGCCGTTCAAGCACTGGTTTGCCCGCAAGCTCGAAAGCATTGCGTTCAAGCGAAAGAAATGTCTTGTGATTGATTTGGACAATACGTTGTGGGGCGGGGTGCTCGGCGAGGATGGCATCGATGGCATCAAGATAGGCGGGGGGTACCCGGGCAATGCATACCTGCTTTTCCAGCAGGGGTTAAAGGAACTTGAGAAAAGCGGCACAATCCTCGCAGTCTGCTCGAAAAACAACGAGCAGGATGTGCTGGATGCGTGGGAGAAGAACCCGTTTATGGCATTGCACAAGGACGACTTTGCCGCCTGGCGCATCAACTGGAACGACAAGGCGTCAAATATCAGGGAGCTTGCATCCGAACTCAACATCGGGCTTGACAGCATGGTTTTCGCCGATGACAGCCCAATCGAGCGCGAATTCGTGCAGCGAGAACTGCCGATGGTCGAAGTGCCTGAGTTCCCGTCCAGTCCCTATGGCCTCCCGGATTTTTTCGAAGGTTTGGTTTCAAGATATTTCCGTGTTTATGCGCTCACCGGCGAGGATCGCATGAAAACCAAGCTTTATAAGGCCAATGCGATGCGCGAGAATGAAAGGAAAACATTCCATGACATGGACTCCTTCCTTAAAAGCCTTGGCATCCGTCTTAAAATTGAACCTGCCAATGCCTTCACCATTCCAAGAATAGCCCAGATGACTGAGAAGACCAATCAGTTCAACCTGACAACGAGAAGGAGAACCGAATCAGAGATCCGCATGCTCTTATCATCAGGCTGGCGCATTTGGACGCTGTCGGTTTCCGACAAGTTCGGCGACAGCGGGGTCACTGGCTGCGCCATGGTTACTCCAGAGGGGGGGATTGACACCTTCCTGCTCAGTTGCCGTGTCTTGGGCCGTGGAATAGAGGATGCGTTCCTGAAGTACGTTTGCAAAAAAGAGCGGGAGGGGGGAGCCGCCTCCCTCGAAGCCGAATACGTTCCTTCGCCGAAAAACCGTCAGGTCGAGGAGTTTTATGCTAAAAACGGTTTTGAGCAAATCGCACTCCTGGCCGGCGGAACGAAAAGGTACAAGATGGACTTGGCCAAGGCGGATTTGAGCATCAGCCCGCTCTACAAAATTGATAGCAAATAACGGTGCATGAAATGGACGAAAAGATTCTTGAGGTCATGAGACAGGCGCTGGAAGACAACTCCGTAAACGCCAAAACCAGCCGCAGCGACTGCGCCAACTGGGACTCGCTGCACCAGCTGACTCTGGCAGTGGCGCTTGAGGAGGCCTTCGGCATCTCCATTGAGCCCGAGGATATAGCCAGGATGAAGAGCTTTCAGGACGTCAGGGAGATCATCTGCTCAAATACCAGATGAACGAGCCCCAGGCATCGTTGCTGAAGCTTGATCACAATGCGCAGTGCGGGAACTGCGCCTTTCTTTCAGAAATTGGCATTTTTGCCGAAAACAATTTAGCAGGGTCTTGACCTGCTGCATCGGGCCATTCTGCTTGGCCAGACCGAGGCGATCATGTATTCGGAATTTGAAAATGCAAGGATCTCGGCAATTTCCGTGGTTGTTCCGGAAGATGAAATCAGCATCTTTGATGAGGCTGAATACTACGGAAACAACATCCGCAAGATCGAACGCATGCGCAAGATTGTCGGATTCAACAAGCGCCGTGTCAGCCGCGACGGCGTTACGCCAACCGATCTGGCGCAATGCGCTGCGGAAAACCTTATTGCTGGAACCGGAATAGCACGCGATTCAGTGGATGCGCTGGTTTTTGTGGAGCAGAAATTCGGATACAACGGCGCCATGGACGCCTACGATCTGCATCACCGCCTGGGGTTGTCGGAGGAGTGCGTGTGCACTGGGGTGACGCAGGGATGCGCCGGCTGGGTATGGGGCGTTTTCCTTTGCTCCCAAATGCTTCAGGCAGGCACCTTCCGCAGGATTCTGCTTTTGAACGCTGACAAGCCGACGTTCAGGATCAGCACAGCGGACCGCACTCAGGCACCGCTGTTTGGCGACGCAGGCTGTGCAACCCTCATTGAACATACGGACAAGCCCAGGCGTTCCTGCTTTGGCATCAAGACGATCAGTTCCGGCTTTGGGGCGCTCATCATTCCGGCGGGAGGTTGCGCACTCCCTTACGACTACGGAAAGCCTGGCAATGATCCGTACAATGCCGTTCTTGTCGACGAATTTCCAAACAAGGGTGGATACGCCACCAACCTCCTTATGGATCAAATGGATGGCGATGCCGTTTTTGAGTTCACCATAAATGTCGTCCCAGCGCACATCAAGTCGGTGCTGGGCCGTAGCGGCATGTCGCCCGAAAACGTGGCCAAGTGCTGCCTGCATCAGGCCAACAAGCAGATAGTGCAGAGTGTGGGAACTGCTGCTGGATTTGAGCCCGGGGACATTCCAACTTCGGCTTTTGAAAGCTATGGCAACAACACCATGTGCAGCATACCTACAGTGCTTGCAGGTGAATACGAGGCAAATGAAGGACGCTTCTCGGACAAACCATATCTTTGCAGCGGTTTTGGTTGCGGTCTGGTAGTGGCAACGGCACTGCTAGACCTCAGCGATGCCAAGTCGCTGGGGGTGCGGAATTTCAAAAAGCCCGAAGGATTCAAGGATCGCGCCGCCTTGGCGGCTTATTGGAAGGAAAGGTTTTCGCAAAATGCCCCAAAGTGACAATGCCGGTGCCTTGACAACCATAGACTTCGTGAACTTCACGCGCCTGCCTGAGGCTGAACTCAAGCGCATTTACGAGTGGAGGAACTTGGACTATGTGCGCAAGGCCATGGACAATCAAGAGCCTTTCACGATCGAAGAACATCTGGCCTTCTGCAGAAACCTTGCAAGGCTTGACGACAGGTATTATTTCCAAGTCAGGGTGAACGGAATGCCATGCGGCGTTTACGACTTCCAGCATGTCGACAGGAAAACCGGAGAGGCCGAATGCGGGATCTACGCCCTAAGGGAGTTTGGCGGGCATGCCCCATCAATCAGCCGGGCGAGCAACCTGCTGGCTTACAGGCTTGGTTTAAAGCGGCAGCTCGTGCACATCCTCAAGTCGAATGAGCGCGCGGTCGTGTACAGCCTTGTAAAGTGTCACGCCCAGTACGAAAGGGAGGACGACAAATATGTATACGCCTTCCATCCGGTTTTCAAAGAGGATTTTGAACACGACCCTTTCTTCAAAACCCACAAGTGCAACACGTACATCTGAGCAACAAGCACATCTGAAATAAGGAAAAAATATGAATAGACAAGAAATGCTACAGAAGTTCAAAGAGATCATTGACCCTGTCGATGATGTCTCAGAGCAGACGGTGATATCCGATTGCGATGACATCGACTCTCTTGCGTTGTTCAGCATAGTCGTCTATCTCAAGAATCTGGGCAAGAACTGCTCGCTTAAGGATCTTGCAAAGTGCCGCACGGTCGGCGATCTTATCGATCTTGCTTTGAACTGACGTCCGATGGTCAGGCTTGAGATCAAGATAGACTCCATGATGCTTAGGGCACCGGCGAGGATTTCGGTTGCAATGCCGCAGATGGTTTTCGATGAAGGCCGCAACCTTAAATGTCTTTGGTGCCTGCATCCTGCTTTTTCAGACGGATCGATCTTCATTGAAAAGCTCGGTCTTTCCGAATTGGCCGACGAGGGATGGATCGTTGTTTGCCCAAGCCTTTCAAACGGCTTTTACTTAAACCGTCACGGCACAGATACCGCCGACTTTCTCGACGATGAGCTTTACCCGTATCTTGGCAGGCTCCTGCAATTGCCGAAGGAGCGTGCCATGCATGTGTGCCTTGGAATCTCGATGGGGGCGTTCGGTGCGCTCAACTGGGGATTGCGCAGAGGCGGGTATTTTTCGCGCCTCGTTTTGGTCAGCGGGTACTTTGACAACAGGCTTCCATTGGATCCGCGCCTGCGGTCACAACGCAGCTCGTACCTGCTTTCCAAGGCCGTGGGGCCGTTGGTTGATGACTGCTTCGGTAAGGGCAGCAAGCCCTTGGCGGATGCTGATGTGGGGGCATTGCTTGAGGCTGCAAAAAGTTCGAAAGCGAAACTTCCAAAGATGGAGTTTCTCTGCGGATCAGGCGATCTTATGAGCCTTGCCCAGATGCAGGCATGTTATCAAATGGTGGTGTCCAAAGGATTTTGTGCATCATTTGAAACCGTGCCGGGAGAACACAATGCCGCGGCATGGCGATGCTGCATTGAAAAGGCACTCAAGGAATCCTCATGAGTGAAAAGACATTTCTAATTACCGGCGCCACATCCGGAATCGGCAAGGCCCTTGTTTGCTCCTTAAGGAACAAGGGGATCAAAGTGTTGGCTGTAGGACGCAGCCTGGAGAGGCTCAACGATCTGGCCTCCGCCCTTGAGGGGCAGGTCCAGGTCGTTCCGGTATTGGCTGATTTGGAAAAGCCTGAATTGCTTGGTTCGGAGCTTGAGGATGCGCTTGCCGGTCCAATCGACGGCTTCGTGCACTGCGCAGGATTCAGCCGCTTCTTTGACGTGAGGAAGTTCAAGCTTGCGGATCTTGAAAGAATGATGGCCGTGAATTTCTATTCATTTGCGGAGATCCTGAAGCTCATCGTAAGGAAAAAGGAAAAATCCCGCCGCCTGAGGGTGGTTGGCATATCATCGTCCGCATCGATCCGCGGCTCGTCAAAAAATGCCGGCTATGCCGCGACCAAGGGAGCGATGGACAGCTTCGTTAAGTCTGCTGCCCAGGATCTCGCATCGCAGAATGTTGAGATCAATACCGTCCAGCCTGTCTTTGTAGATACGAGGATGGTGGACGATGTTAAGGCCGTGTATGGTGATGAGGCTGACGAGTTCTTCAGGAAGAGCCAGCCGCTAGGATTGCTGGATCCAGATGAAGTAGCAGAGCAGATCCGCTTCCTGCTTTTCAAGAAAGGAACCAAGGTTTCCGGAACTTCCGTCTACATGAACTCGGGCAGGAGTTGAAAAAGCAGCGGCCCTGCGCAGAGCGCAGGGCCGCAGGGCGATATCCTTCAAGCTCCCTTAAGGCAGGTCGTTTCCCGCAGCAAGGTAGATTTCATACCACTGCTCGCGGGTGAGTTTTATGTCTCCCGCCTTGGCAGATGACTTCACGCGCCCGGGCTTGGTCGTGCCGATCACAGCCTGGGTCTTGCCCGGGATCCTAAGAACCCATGCGACAGCGATCGCCGTCGAGCTCACCCCGTACTCGGAGGCTATGCGGTCGAGGACGCTGTTGAGTCTCAGGTAGTGCGGATCGCCTATGAACACCCCCTTGAAGAACCCGTGCTGCATCACCGACCAGGCCTGAACGGCAATTCCGTGCTGGCGGCAGTACTCGAGCACGCCTCCGTCGCGCATTACCGATGGATCGTTGTCCATGTTGACGTTGAATGAGGCGTCGATCATCGGGGTGTGGCATACGGAGAGCTGGACCTGATCGCAGATGATCGCGTCGTCAAGCGCGTTCTGCAGAAGCCTCATCTGGGCGGGGTTGAAGTTCGACACGCCAAACGAGCGCACCTTTCCACTTTCGCGCAGGGTGTTGAACGCCTCGCACACTTCCTCCGGATCCATCAGCGCGTCGGGGCGGTGGAGCAGCAGCGAGTCGAGGCGGTCGGTGTGCATCCGCCTGAGGCTGCCTTCCACTGCTTCGATGATGTGCTTCTTGGAGAAGTCGAAGAAGTAGAAGGGATCCTTGACGATGCCGCACTTTGACTGCAGGAAGAACTTGTCCCTAAGCCCCGGGTTGGCCTCGAAGGTCCTGCCGAGCAGCTCCTCGGCCTTGCCCTTTGAATAGCAGTCGGCGATGTCCAGCATGTTGATGCCGGACCCCTGCGCCGCATCAAGGAGCGCCTTGACGTTGTCCACGGTCTCAAGCTGGGGAATGCGCATCAGCCCCAGGATCACCGTGGACGCCTTGGCGTTGTCGCGTCCTAGTTCAATGTATTTCATGAATGCCTCCTGCCTGTGTCAGATCACTTGGTTGAAGAGCTTCTGTCCGAGGATGAAGCGCTGCAGGTTGTCGCAGGCTATGGAAACCACGCGCTCAAAAGTCTCCTGCAGGAAGAAGTTGCCCGCAACGTGCGGGGTGATGATGAGGTTCTCGAGATCCCAAAGCGGGCTTGAGGCGGGCAGGGGCTCGGGATCGCACACGTCGATGGCGGCGCCGGCGATGCGCCCGCTCTCGAGCGCGTCGTAGAGATCCTCCTGGACGATGCTGCTGCCGCGGCCGCAGTTGACGATGTAGGCGCCTGGCTTCATCAGGGCTATGGTCCTCTTGCTGACGAGGCCCTCGGTTTCCTTGCCGCCCGGCAGCACCATCGCGATGATGTCAGCGCGCGGGAGCAGGGTGTCGAGATCGGAGATGGCGTACTGCTCGTCGATGTACTCAGGCTTCTCGCCCTTGGCGTTGCGGCGCACGCCGATGACGCAGCCTGCGCCTAAAGCCTTGACCTTGCGGGCGTACTCGCCTCCGATGTCGCCAAGGCCAAGCACCAGCACGGTGGAGCCGTAGATCGAGGTCACCTTGCCGCAGTCCTTCCAGATGTGGGCGGACTGGCGGTCGCGGTAGCGCCCGAGGTGCCTGATGAGGCTGAAGGTCAGCGCGAGCATGTGCTCGGAGACCGTGAGCCCGTAGGCGCCACGGGCGTTGCACACGGCGATGCCCGAAGGGAGCTCCTCCTTGCGGTAGGCCTCGTAGCCTGCGGAGTTCAACTGGAGGAACTTGACGTCCGAGCCCTTGAGCACCTCAGGCGGGACATTGCCGATGACGGCGGTGACGCCTGAGAGATCGGCGTCGCGCAGCGCCGAGGGCGACTTGAAGACGAACTCGCACTTGCCTTCGCCTGCCTTGCTTAAAAGCTCCTTGTGCTTGCCGTTGCAAGGCAGCACGCATAAAACCCTGATCATTGCTTCACTTCCTTTTCAATTGAATTTGTTGCGGGGGCAGAAGGCCTCTCCTTGACGCCGCTGCCGCGCCTTCTGGCGTACTCGAACGCCAGCGCCTGGGTGCCGAGGCCCCCGTCGCCCCGGTCCTGCATCGCCTGGTAGTTTGAGAGCGCCTCTGAGGTGACGTTGAGGTCGATCCCCGAGCCCTTGAGCTCCGAGAGCGCGTTTTTGAGATCCTTTACGAGGTAGGAGAGCGCGCCGCCTGGCTGGCGGTCGCCTTCCACGATCCTGCCTGCGTAGAGCGCAAGCCCCGCCGAGTCGGCGGCGCTGCCCTTGAGCGAGGCCGCGAACTTCTCAAGATCGAGCCTGCGCTCCATCGCGTAGGCGAAGCCCTCGCAGATCCCGGCAAGCTGTCCTGCCACGATGATCTGCGCGGCAAGCTTGGTGTCCTGCCCGGCGCCGGGGCCGCCCTCGAGCACGATGTTCGAGCCCATGGCCTCGAGCATCTGCTTTGCGTAGAGAAAGTCATCTTCATCGCCGCCGCAGAATATGGACAGCGTGCCGGCCTTGGCGCCCTTGTCGCCGCCTGAGACCGGGGCGTCGAGCGCGCGCAAGCCTCGTGCCTTGCACTCCTTGTGAAGCTTGCGCGCCAGGCTCGGCGAGGAGGAGGTCATGTCGCAAAGCAGCGCGCCCTTGGGCGCGCTGTCCATGATCCCGCCTTCTGACAGGTAGATCTGCTCGACGTCGGCAGGCCCGCCCACCATCGTGATCACCGCGTCGGCGCCGCAGCAGGCCTCCGCGATGGAGGTGACAAGCGGTATTTCAAGCCACGAGAGCTTGGGGATCTTCTCCTTGCGCCTCACGTAGCCTGTGACGGCAAAGCCCCTCTTCACGAGGTTTGCGGCCATGGCCGAACCCATGATCCCAAGCCCGATGAATGCCACGTTCCTGATCATGAAATGCTCCTCAGGCGCCTTGCGCCGCCTCCATGGGGAACCTGACGCCGCACTGGGCGCGCAGGCTGTCCATGAGTCCCTGCACGTACAAGGTCTCCTCGCGCGGCATCGACGGGCATTCCAACTTGCCTTCCTTAAGGCACCTTGATGCCTCGCGCACCTCGTACTCAAAGCCCGTAAGCTGCGCGGGGGCGCGGCGCTCGTCCAAAAGCTCGTACTTGGGTCCGTAGATCCTGAGGATCTGCGGGTTGTTGACGTTGTCCACTGTGAGGTAGCCCCGGCGGCCGAACACCGCCCCCTCGCGGTGGCCCTGGCACATGGCGCTTACGTTGAGCGAGGCCATGCGCCCGCCGCTGAAGGTCAGGCTGATGCAGTCGGACATGTCGCAGCCTGCAGCGTTCTTTACGCACATGCATTCGGCGTCTTCGGGGCGGCCGAAGGCCATGATCGCGAAGTTGAGCACGTAGACGCCGAGGTCGAGCATCGCCCCGCCGGCGTAGTCGGGGCGCACGAGGCGCTCCTTTGAGGCGATCTCGTAGCTGAGGTTTGCCTCGACGAACATCGGATCGCCGATGATCCCGGACTTCAAGGCCGCATCGATCATCCCGCGCATGGGCTGGTAGCGCGTCCAGATCCCCTCGGTGGCAAGCGCCCTGTGCGCATCGGCGCACTCGTAGAGCTTGCGCGCCTCAGCAAGGTTCACACAGAAGGGCTTTTCAACGAGGCAGGCGACGCCTTGCCTCAGAAACTCCGAGGCCGCCCAAAGGTGGGCCTGGTTGGGCACTGCGATGTAGGCAAGATCGATATCCCCGCTTGCGGCCATATCAGCGTAGGAGCCAAAGGCCTTGGTGCCATCGCATCCGTAGGCGCTGATGAATGCCTGGGCGCGCGATAGGTCGCGCGAGGCCACCGCGGCGAGGATCGCGCTGCCGTCGCCTGATGACTTCATCAGCGCGAGGGTCCTGGCCATCACCGCAGCGATGGCGCCGGTGCCCGCGATCCCGATCCGGACAGCGTCCATGGGCGGTTATTCCTTGAAGTCGCAGGCGACGCGCGAGGTGCGGATCGGCTTGCACTTGGCGGCGACCTTGAGGTGGCGCGGATCGGTTGCGTAGGAGTTGAGATCCTCCATCGAGTCGAACTCGCAGATGAGCACTCCGCTGGCGCCCTCCTTGGGGTTCTCGTTGTAGCCCGTCTGGATCGAGCGCAGGCACTCGATCACGCCCTTGAGCCCCTCGAGCTCCCTTAGGAATTCCTTGGCTTCCTTCTCGGTCCCGTCCTTGAACTGCCACACGACAACATGCTTGTACATATGCTCTTTTCTCCTTGCAAATACGATTGCAAGCCTATCACAGCAAAGGACGGCGGGCCTTTGCGCAGATCACGAAAACGCCCGGGGCGGCGTCAACTGCAACATCAGGATTTTTTTGGGGGTGGGCGTAAGGGTGGAAAGCGGCGTAGCAGACTTGAGAAGGTGGAGCCTGGGCGGGGGCTGAGTTCCTTTTTCAGCGCTTTTGCACAAGGAGGTTCTTGAGGCGCGCTATCTCCTCATCCTTTTCTTGAAGGCCGCACTCGTAGTGCCTGATCTTTCGGGCAAGGGAGGCATCGGTGAGTTCCTGCCGCTGCTTCATTTCACCTCTCTCCCTGCATGCCTGATCTTCAATTTCCATCTTGATGCCGAAGATCCAGTGGAACCTTTTGAAGATGCAGATGGCAGAGGCTGCAACAGTGAAGAGCGCAAGGTTGCCAAGGCTTATGGAGAGTGGCGAAACGACGAAAGAGGGAACCGGCAAGGATGCAAATGCCAGGAAAGCCATGGCACCTGCGGCGAAGTCGCAGGAGTTCATGCGCGATGCCTGTGAAAGGATGGCTTCAAGCTTATCATGCAGTTTGCGCGGCATCGCCTCCATGAGGCAGGTGTTTGCCAAATGGCCAAAGCACAGAAGCGACATGGCCCAGGCGGATGAGAGCACCGCAAAGGCCGGGGCAGCCAGTTCCCATCCGGCGTTGAAGCTCGTCGCGCTTGACGCGGCGACAGCAAGGGCAAAGACGCATGCGCAACGCAGCATGAAGCTTTTCATGATGAATCCTGAACTCCTACTGGTCTTCTTGTTGCGCGGCGGCAACGGCTGCCGCTTCTGCGGCAGCCAGGCAGGCGCAATCAGGTCTCCTTGGAATCTCCAGTCTCCTGGTTATTCTCAAGTTCGAGATCCTGCATTTTCTCCAATTGATCTTCGTAGACTTGCTCGGAAAGCTTCAACTTGTGCTTGAAGATGTCCTGGAAGCTGAACGAGAGGTAGAACAGCGACATCGCAAGCGAGCATCCGGCGAAATTCGCAAGGCTCAGCGCAAATGGTCCATAAGATGCCGAGGCATCAGGAAAGGAAGCGCTGGCCGCAAAGACCAGAGACGCAATGGCGAAGTCTGCCGTGTTCAAGAATTTTGCCCTTTTGAGCATTGCCGTGTACCAATCCCTGTACTTTCGGTTGAGCACTTCCCTCATGTCGAAGCCGACGATGCTGCTGATCAAAAGCGAGTAGGCTACGCCGATGACCATGTAGAGCGTCTGGATGACCGCCGGGTGGATGGCAATGGATGCCAGGCTTGACAATGCGAGCGCGCATGCCAGCGACACGAGGAGGCGGTTGAAAAGCGCGATCAATTTCAAAGCCTCCCGAGCTCATCATCGAATTTCAGCATGAGCTGCTCTTCGTTGACGTGATCCTGCGAGGTCTTCTCCACCTCGAAGGCCTTTGTCAGAAGTATGTCGCTGCCAGACAGCTTTCTTCCATTTGCTGCGTAGAACCTGATGCCCAAGTCGTCGGTCACCGGCTTCATGATCGTTCCCATGGCGTTGGCGAAGGCCTCATCTGAAAATCCCTCAGGCTTTTTCCTCAAGTTGAGGACGATCTTGGCGGACACAAGCTCGCTCCAGTCAAAATCATCCATGCTGCCGGCGGACGTTCTTTCCGTCAGGGCCTTGAGCAATTGCGCCTTGAGCTTGTTGATGGATGATGCAAAACATCTGGCGTCTGCGCCTTTGCCATCCCCGACCTCGGCAATGATTCTAGCATTGTCACCGATCTCGATGCGCTTGATCTGGCCGATGCGGAAGTCGCGCGGCATGACGACAACAGGATCGAACGAGAAGATCGTTTCCTTGCGCTGGGCGCGGATCAGCCAGTTGATGTAGGTTTGGAATCCTCCGATGTTCCTTTGCCTAGGAAGCGTGGTGATCAGGTGTTCGGAATCGAGCATGAAGTAGTAGTGCTCGATGCAGAGGGTTCTCCCATCCTGTCCGGCGGCATTGAGATCCCCGAGGGTGATCTGCAAGCGGTTGAAAAGCTCAGGCGGCAGCGCTGCGGCGCTTGTTGCGGGTATCAGCCTCATCATCAAGCCAAAGAGGCTCGACTTGCCATCTCCCCATGAGTAGGAGGCCAGCAGGTCCTCGTCAGGATCCTGCTTGTTGAGCTTCATGCGGCGCTCCTGCGCTGGAAGCTCATCCGAAAGCGCGCTCTTGAGGAACGCAAGGATGTCCGCAGGCTTTTCATCAGGCCGCTTTTTGCCGTGCGAGAGCTTGAATACGCGTGCAGTGACGTTCTGGTACATGCTGGTGATTTCCACTTGTTTTGCTCCTTGGTTAGATTGCTTGTGGCAGCCAGCCTGAGGCTGGCTGCCAGGCATTCTGCCAAAGGCAAATTTTCCATGACGCGCGTTTTCCACGCCGTGTAGGAACGCATGCCCAAACAGTGCCGCTTGCCTGATGCTAGCCAGATCCTGTGCAATGCGGCAGCCGTTCTGCAGGTATCGCCCTAGACGATTTTTCAAAAAAATATGTGACGGCAGTCACTGCCGTGTATAATGAGCGCGCATTTTTTTACGCCAGGGCGTATCCAGTGGGTTCCGGATCTGGGTTGATCCGGCGGGTTTGAATAGCGATTCTCGCAATCTCTGTACCTTACCTCTTTACATCTAGCAGGCTGGGGGGCCGCAAGGCCTTTCCAAAGTCGCGCCCGGCGTTCACACCAATGGAGTAAATCTGTATGCAGGACAATGTGAAGCTCGACGAGCTCCTGAGTGAAGCCGAGAAGGAAGCCGACGCGGTTTTGGAAGGCGCTGCCGCGCAGGAAGAGGCCCCCGAGGCCGAAGGCGCAGCTGATTGCGCCGCGCAGGTCAACGAGGCTGCAAAGCCTTCTGATGATGCCAAGGCCCCAGAGGAGGCTGAGTCCAAGGATGACGGCGGCAAGGGTGGCAGCGCCTCCGGGGATCAGGACAGCCCCTGGAAGAAGCAGGCTGCCCACGTGGCCGTTAGCAGCGGCGCCGACGAGAGCAAGCTGCTTGAGGGCGGCGTTGACGACGATGAGGCCGAGGAAGGCGGCGCTGCCAGCAACGATGACGGACCTGCCGCCCCCGGCTTCGAGACTCTCGGGATCTCCGAGGCCACATTGAAGGCCGTCAAGGCCATGGGCTTTGAGAGCCCGACCCCGATCCAGGAGCAGGCTATCCCGGTCATGCTCAAGGGCAGGGACATGTTCGGCAAGGCGCAGACAGGCACCGGCAAGACCGCCGCCTTCGCCCTCCCCATCCTCTCGCTTCTGAACGAGGACGAGACCGGCGTGCGCTGCCTGGTGCTCGAGCCGACCCGCGAGCTTGCGCTGCAGGTGGCCGAGGCCTTCCAGGGCTTTGCCAAGTTCATCGAGGGCTTCCACGTCGCTCCGGTCTACGGCGGCGCCTCCTACGAGCCGCAGATCCGCGCGTTGCGCCGCGGCGCCCAGGTCGTGGTCGGAACTCCGGGCCGCCTGATGGATCTCATCGAGCGCGGCAAGCTCGACCTCTCGGGCGTGCGCTTCATCGTCATCGACGAGGCCGACGAGATGCTGCGCATGGGCTTCATCGACGACGTCGACTGGATCCTGAGCAACGCTCCCAAGGAGCGCCAGACCGCGCTGTTCTCGGCCACGATGCCTCCGGCGATTGCCAGGATCGCCCGCGAGCACCTCAAGGATCCCGAGGACATCGAGATCCGCTCGAAGACCGCCACCGCCGTGACTGTCCACCAGCGCTACTGGGTCGCCTCCGGCGCCCACAAGATCGACGCCATAACCCGCATCCTCGAGGTCGAGCCCTATGATGCGGTGCTCGTGTTCGTAAGGACCAAGACCGACGCGGAGGACGTCGCCAACCGCCTGATGGCCCGCGGCTTCTCCTGCGCCGCGCTGCACGGCGACATCCCCCAGCGCCAGCGCGAGAAGATCATCGAGCGCCTCAAGAACGGCAGCCTCGACATCATCACCGCCACCGACGTCGCGGCCAGGGGACTTGACGTGGACCGCATCACCCACGTGTTCAACTACGACATCCCCTATGACGCGGAGTCCTACATCCACCGCATCGGCAGGACCGGGCGCGCCGGCAGGCAGGGCGAGGCGATCCTGTTCGTCTCCCCGCGCGAGAGGCGCGCACTGCGCATGATCGAGAAGATCACCAATCAGAAGATCGAGCCGATGGCGATGCCCACGGCCGCCGACGTCAACAAGGCCAGGCTCGAGAACTTCCGCACCCAGGTGCTCGAGACCATCGCCAACGGCGGGCTTGAGAAATATGGCGAGGTCGTTTCCGAGCTTCTCTCAGACGATTCGCTCGAGCCCGAGACCCTGGCTGCCGCCCTTGCCAAGATGTGCCAGCGCGACGGCGATCTCTTCCTTGACGAGAGCAAGCCCGAGCCGCAGATGCGCACCCTCGAGGATCGCGCGCCCAGGGAGGGCCGCGGCGAGCGGGGCGAGAGGAGCGAGCGCCGCTTCCGCGGCGGCCCTTCGGCCGAGGCCCAGCCGCTTCGCGACTACCCCGACATGAAGATGCAACGCTTCCGCGTGGCCGTAGGCCGCCGCGACGGCGCCAAGCCCGGCCAGATCGTCGGCGCCATCGCCAACGAGGGCAACATCGAGAGCCGCTACATCGGCGAGATCTCGATCTTCGACACGTTCTCGACCGTCGATCTGCCTGACGGCATGCCCGACGACACCCGCAGGATCCTCGCCGAGGCCAGGGTCTGCGGCAGGCCGCTGGAGCTTCGCGAGTACACCGCCGAGCCGCCCCACGGCCATGAAGGCGGCGATCGCGGCGAGCGCAGGGGCTTTGGGTCCCGCGACCGCGGGTTCGGTGGCCGCCGCGACCGCGGCTTTGACCGCCGCGACCGCAGCTACGACCGCTCGGATCGCGGCTTTGACCGCTCCGACCGCGGCTCGTTCGAGGACAGGCGCTCGTTCGATGGCGGCGAGGGACGCGGCAGGTCCTTCGGCGGACGCGGGCGCTTTGACTTCGGCGACCGCTCCGATCGGCCGTTCCGCCGCCCGTCCTTCCGCGACGGCGGCTTCCAGTCAGGCCACCGCGGCAGCCGCTCGGAGAGGGGCTTCTTCTCGCCGCGCTCGCGCCGCAGCGAGGACAGGTTCGAGGACTGAGCCGATGCTATAGCCTTGAAGGCTTAGGCATCTGAGGAAGGGGGATTCTGCGATTGGATCCCCCTTTTTGGTTTGCTCGGCATAAGCGCAATCTATAGGGTGAAACTGTACTTGAGCAGGCACCCGAGCATCTGGTTGGCCTCGCTGCGCACGTGCACGGTGTGGATGTTCGGACAATGCATGAGCTGCCATATGGCTCTGGCGTTGTTCACATCGGACTTGTTGGCCAGTACGAAGGTCCTGGTCGCCGACGCGGGGATCATGATTGCCTTGTGGCCATGGGCCATGGCCTCGCGGCACAGTAGTGGCTCGCGCCGCAGGCCTCGACCGCGATGCGCTTGCGGAACCCATTGGAGTTGCAGATGAAGTCGTTGAACTTGGTTCTCGTCATCTGGCGGTTGACCATCCTGTTGGTCGACGGATCGACGTAGGCGACCTGGAAGCAGTTCTTGGCCAGATCGACCCCTACGTCAACGTAGCCAGGGCAGGTGTCCTGGATGTCTGAGGGAATGGTGGAAGACATAAGCAACTCCTTAAATTCACAGCTGGTTATGGAAGCGGTTTAGATCATCTGACGTGCAGATTCAACCAGCTCCAGATCCCTGCTCTGGTTCCACTACATTCCCCCCGATCATCCAGCGCCTCGAATGGAGGCTGATGATCTCATCTGATATGAGGCTGCAGCCTGTGCAGACGAGGGCGAAGCTCTCGAAGGGCCTGCCGCGCCAGATGCCAGGAGCTGCATGATCCTGCTGGCGGCTGCTCCAGCTGATCCTGCGGCCGGCACCGCGTTCACCTGCATGGACGCTGGCGGCGCAAATTCTCCCTTTAGTCTTGCCTGATACGCAAAATGCATTTGCCATGAGCCAAGCTAGACGACAAATTCTTGGGATTTCAAACAGCTCTGATATAATCGAAAATAAAGGCGGCAGATTGACGAAGGCTCATTCCACTAGGTGCCAAAGCCTTTGTTCAGAGGAGAATGGACATGCAGGAGAAAAAGACGAGAGCCGGAACGGAGGACTTTGAAAAGCTCATATCCTCAAACAGCTATTACGTTGACAAGACCAGGTTCCTGCGGCCCCTGCTTGAGGACACGGGCGACGTGGCGCTGTTCACAAGGCCCCGGCGCTTTGGCAAGACCCTGGCGATGACCATGCTCCGGGACTTCCTCAAGGTCGACCGCGAAAACCCGGGGAGCACGGAGCTTCAGGAGCGCCTGTTCAAGGGGCTCGAGGTCATGGAGGACCGCGAGCTGTGCGAAAGGTTCATGGGGCAGCACCCGGTCCTTTTCATCACGCTCAAGGACGTTGCAGGCGAGAATTTTGCAGATGCCATCGGCAGGCTTGCCGACTCCGTGTCGGCAATTGCAAGCGACTTCGACTTCCTTCAGGACAGCCCGGAGCTTTCAGAGGAGAACAAGCGTGATCTTGAGACCCTGAGAAGCAGGCAGGCCTTGAAGGCCGAGGACGACCTCGGCACGTTGAAGTCCTCGCTCGCCCTGCTCGCGACCATGCTTTTCAAGCACTACGGCCGTCAGGTCGTCGTGCTCGTCGACGAGTACGACGTGCCGCTTGCCAAGGCGCAGCAGATGGGCTACCACAAGCGGATGGTGACCTTCTACAGCAGCTTCATGAGCTTCCTCAAGCTCAGGAACTGGGAACAGGGCAACCCGATCTTCAAAATCGTGATGACCGGCTGCCTGAGGGTTGCCAAGAACCAGATCTTCACTGGAGCCAAC
>Ga0256406_1003764_pt1 | contig 18295 bp, 21 predicted proteins | sample RumenRJG_03DNA_FD_185986 | JGI IMG/M metagenome (GOLD analysis project Ga0256406, IMG submission 185986) | Bovine rumen microbial communities from Lethbridge, Alberta, Canada - RJG_03 | ecosystem: Host-associated > Mammals > Digestive system > Stomach > Rumen | place: Canada: Alberta | collected...
GACTACGTACGCAAGGAAGGTTACGTCGATAAGTACGATGAAATCCTTAAAGAGAACAAACTCCTTTTCACGGCGGATCTCATAAAGGAAAAGCTTACTGATGCGTACAAGGCAGACAACGAACCTGATATGTCGGAAGCGATGATAGAGATAATGGAACTATGCAAGGAAACGCACAACAAGCATTTCAGGTGGTTTAGAAACCTCATTGACAAACATTTTGAAGGAATCATCGCACATGCAACATACAAGATCACATCTGGCAAGGTGGAGGGGATCAACAACAAAATCAAGACCTTACGAAGGCAGGGATATGGATATCCGGACGATGAATACTTTTTCCTTAAGCTATTCGATGCAAGCAGGAAGGATTATGTCCGAAACATCCCATCCCACAAAATTTTAGAGTGAACCTTTTTTAGTTATAAATTTTTGGATGGTAACTAGTAATACTCTATGCATGTCAAATTGTTTTGAATGGTATTATTGATAATACCTCAGATCATCGGATTATCTATACTTATGTATTATCTCACAAGTTGTTCCTCGGTATCACTATATACCTAGAACTGATCCACTTCAGTTGTCCCATTCTTCTCGAATACAGGAATAACTACATAATATAGCAACTCTTTTCTTTTTCATGTCTGTTTTCCTTTTTCCGTCACTCGTCCTATAGTTTTGTGATCTGATTGAAAGGATAGAGCCTGATGATAGCCTTGCCCACTAACTGTTCCTCGCTGACCTGTCCCACCTGTTTCGATCTGCTATCTATACTGACATCTCTGTTGTCTCCCATAACAAATATCTGATTTTCGCCAATAGTCTCGCTATCCACATCGATGTCATCATCCTGGGTCTGCTGCTCATTGACGTAAGGCTCGTCCAAAACATCTCCATTACGATAGACCTTGCCATCTTTGATAGTTATAACGTCGCCCTCCACGCCGATGACACGCTTGATCAGTAGTTTCTTGCCCGGGCCGTCTTTCCGGTCGATATCTGAACGAAAAACCACAATGTCACCGTATCCGGGATGATCCTTCTTGAAATATGCAAGTTTGTTGACTATGAGATAATTGTTCTCATAGAGCGTCGGTTCCATAGAAGACTCTTTGACTATAGTTGGTTTGATCACTATGGTGATCGCACCAACGATTATCAGAGCTATGATTACGTCCTTGATCAGTTCTTTCACTATTTATCTTCTCCACTTTGTGTATATAAATGCGAGTATTATATATTATCACCGGCTTCTATGTAACCACTGTGATAATCTGTGGTTCCCCCAGTCCCTAATTTATCATCGATTATTTTCAGATCCTTATCGTTTAACTCGTCGTCGAAATATGGCACAACTTTTACGATTCTATCCGGATAACAGAGGATCCAGTCATCCGTGAACTCATCGTTCCAAATGCTTCGGTAAATCATTTTTGCCCTTGTGGGATTATCTGTCTCTCTCCATTTTTTCTCTGTGGGATCATGTGAGCCAAGACCGGAAAACCAGAAGAGATTCTCGCTCATCAATTCTCTGAGACAACTCTGATACAGTTTCCCCTCCCCGACATAAACTATTTCATAGTTGATATCGCATGTCGTTAGATCTCCCGATCCCAGTTCATCCGTAGTTACTTCAGACTCCTGCCATCCCTCATCGTGTCCCATGATAAAGGTCCTTGTGGACTCCCAGTCGTATGTATAGACATAATCACCTGTGTCCCTGAGATCCTCAGCCACGAGTGGCATCTTCTCTTTATCATGTCCGAAATAGCCGAGCCCGTTGTATTCTTCGTCTATTATCAGCACGGCAACACCAAAGCCTCCCGTGAGCGCCAGAGCCATCACAATTATTATCACGGTTGAGACGAAACGGTTCATTGCCCTGGACATTTCTTTTTTCCTGAAGAACTCCTTGATCCTCCAACCGATGGCAACGAGCACAAATATTACGACTATATAAACGATGGCTACAAAGGCAACGCTTTTCCCGTTTTCAACGACTTGCGCAATTATCCATACAAACCAGACGGCTACTATCAATGCCATAACTGTATAATACAGTTTTCTGTGCGGAGCAATAGATATGCAATATCCGCCTTCATCAATGGATCTTTTTGACCCTTTGTACCATTTAATAAATTGGCCGAGACATACTATAAACAAAATGATGGTCACAGTAGACATCAACGTCGCAAACATTCCCGTATAGCTCGAGAGCGTGTAGATCGGCGTTACCCATATGGCAAATATCCCCCCGTCCATCATAAATAATAAGATGCTGATGATCGCGAGCTGCATAAGATAGGATGTTATCATACTATTTTTGACATTGTTCAGCTTGATCCGTTCATCAGTTTCTATGGGTGTAGGATCGTCCTCATCGGATCTGAATATATGCATCTTCCCGCTGCTGTCGACTCTATGCCATCCCGACTCATTGCAGTATTCTTCGAATTCCTTGAGAGTTTCATTCTCTTGCGGGTCGTATGCCGATGTCTTAGGAATGAAAACGACCGAATAGTGCGAATCGGCAGATTCTGCTCTGCGGAACTTCCACATGAGACTTCCAATGCTATCCAGCTGCCAGCCCTCACGAGCCTTTTTTTCAAGATATGCCTCGATGCCCTCGTAATCAAATGGCTGCAACAGTACGATGGTTCTCTTAGTGTCCTTCATTTCTCGCGCCCTCTTATTCCCTCTCAAAGTCAGCTATCTGTCTGCAAAGGCGGTCGTGCTCTTCCTCAAGAGCCTTTTCCCCAACTTCAGTTAGGATATAGCTGCGTTTTCTCCCTTCTACCTTCGTTTCAACTATCATTCCTGCATCGACGAACTGTTCCAGCAGGTTATACAAAGTTCCCGGACCGATGCGTACAGATCCCGAAGTCATATCGAAGACCATTTTCATCACATCGGTTCCGCAGCATTCTTTTCTGAGGCAGAGCAGTATGTAGAACATCTGCTCCGTAAGTGTCTTGAATTTCTCTCTGGACATATCCACATCACCATAATAACGAATATCGATATTGTACGTGAAGTATAATATCGATATTCGTTATTGTCAAGTTGTTTCCAGCTGATTTGTAATTGGGTTAGAAATGATTCAGTTCACATTGATCAGTGGTTGATCCTGGGCATCCATGTCCCCGGCGGAGCTTCCAGAGTGTCCATTGCCTTTTCATAATCTTCCGGAGCATAAAGCCTTAACTGTCCATGGGCTTTGTTGCGGATCACTCCTTCATCAACATTGATCAGCAGGATCACATGGTAAGTCTTACCGTCGATCTTACAGGTCTGTGTGTCTTCATCAAAGACAATGTCTTTCGCGTTCTTATTGCTGAGATCTTCGATCAGATTCTGGTCCTCATCGTATATGCCCTTCTCAAGTTCACTCATATAGATCGGGATCTTTTCGCCATCGCCAAATCCAATCTCCATCTTCTGATCCACACCGAGCCTCCTGTCAAAGTACGTGGATATGGCTCCGCCGGATGCTGCGTTTGCTGTCACTCCCATCGCCAGTATGATGATGATCATTGCGCACACTGCGACCAGTCCCCTGTTTGCCCTCACAGGTTTTCTTTTGCTTTTCATGATGTCCTCCATCGTCATGTTCGCGGAGGCATGGATATGCGAAAAAGTCTTTTTATATAGTTCTCTGTTATTCATCGTGCCACACCTCCTGCAAGTGTTCCTTTAACTGATCTCTTGCCCGAGCAAGCCTCGTCGTGACTGCAGACTGGGAGATCTTCAGAAGCTCCGATATCTCGCCGGTGGAATAACCTTCGTAGTAAAAGAGATGTATGACCTGTCTGTACTTTGGCTTCAGTTTCATGACTTCCGAAAACAGTTCGCTTTCATCATGTGAGTCAAAGGCGACTGCTTCGACATACTCCTCCAATGGTCTACGCTTTTTTCTCCAAAAGGACAGGGATATTCTCTTGCATTCATTGACTGCAACTCTGATGAGCCAGTTTCTGATGTGTTCCTCGCTTTCGAAATCGGAGTTGTTTCTGCTGAGCTTATAGAAAGTCTCCTGCACTATATCATCGGCATCCGATGGATCTCCGAAATAGTTCAGCCCGATGGCGAAGATATTGTCTCTATAAGTCAGATATGTCTTCTCGAGGTCTACCTTCATCCAGGTTCTCCTGTTCTGCTGGTATTGACGAGTGAAAATGCACTTTCACTATATATACATTTCAGGTGGTGTATTTGTCACAATAATTTAAGGTTTCGCTTTAAAAAACATCGACAGTTATAGCCGATGTCTCTTTTACCCATCACGAATCTTACCAATACTGTTAAGTATCCTCTTCATCCTGGTCTATAATATAATAAGAGAATAATTCAACTTCAATGGTCTCGTTAAACCCAGCCGGCACTGAGTCGATGTAGTCGTAACGTATCCTTGAATTATGCGCATCTGATCCCATCGCGAATACCCCGCCTTCGTTATCCGGCTGTTCCGCATCTAAGTAATCTGTTTTAAAAAAGTTCATCTGTAAGCTTTCTGGCGCTTCATATTCGATGAAAAGATGGCGCTCCCTGCCCTCCTCATCAGACCATCCAGAGATCATCTCCGTCCGCAGCCCGTAAACAATAACCTTTGCGGACTGCCCTTTTGGATCTGTAATCATGATCGTGATCGATTTCTGATCCTGACCGGGACTGATAAAGAAACGCTCTCCAACAGGAATCTCAATCAACGGCTCCTCAAGGGTCACATCAATCAAACAGCTCGTGTCATCCCAGTCTGCATCTAACGCTTCCTCATCAAGTATGTATTCGCAGCACCATAGTTTACGCTCATCGACGGCAAGCCAATTACCTGAAATCATTCCAGCTACTGCAGCACGGCCAAGCACATATCCCTGATGATATGAAAAGTCCTCCAGTATCTGTCCGTTGGTCATTCCAAAGACAGAATAACTCTTCTCCCCTACATGAAATGCTTCCACCTCGGAAACCTGTGGTGTTTGCGGAGTTTCAATGTCGTCCATTCGGAGCTGTCGCCTGGTTATGGGTTCCTCAAATTCTTCTTCCCAAGCCTCGTCATCCGGCTCATCCTCATAGAGAAGATACAATATCGTATGAAACTCGTCTTCATCTGAATCTAAGCCGTTCTCAAGGCGATCGTAATAACAGTCCTCATTCCGGACTTCCTGCAGGCCGAGTATCAAGACCGGCTTATCCGCAATCACTAATTCTCGTCCTATCAACATTTCTCTCTTAATGCTTAACTTGTATTCAAGTATCTCCCTCAGGTTCATCGCTCATGTCCCTCTTCTACACCCAGTACCCATCTGTCACAACTCGCTCAACGATTGCCACCATCACCGTAGTAATGATGTTGGATCCCACTATTGTCCACAGCAGTTTCCTCCTACTTTCCACATGCTTCTTCAGAAGATTGTAGACAATCGGGATCTCGATCATAAACGTAAGCATCAGAAAACCTATTCCCACGATATAATTCGGCCCCGCATCCAGCACCCGATCAAAGTCGTGGTAGACCGGATCATTCAGACATATTGCATATGGCAATAAGAAAGATGCTGCATTAGCAAGAATTACTGCTATAGCGGTTTTGATAAACTTCTCTGTGTGCGGAATCAGCCATATAGCCAGCACTTCGATCACGATCGTAGCCAGAGCCACCGGCGGTAAAATGTCGAAGGGTCTATTGTCTGTCAGCCAACACCAGGACGAGTCAGCATATGCCGCAGCAGGGATTAGAGCTATATAGATAATTGCTACCACCACTAGCTTGTTGTGTCTTATCCTTTTCGCATTCATATCTGAGCCCTTCATCAATCCCCAACCATATGTCCTATGCTATTTCATCGTATAGCGGATCATCACTCGGCACCATTGTATACCCAGAACTGATCAACCTCAGTTGTCCCATCCTTTTCGAATACCGGAACAACTATGAAATAGTTTTTACCTTTGCGTTGTTCTTGGCGTTTCATGTATTCTACAGCTTCTTTTGGCGAATTGACAAGGTTATCACCCTCAGCCTCCTCCAAATCTATTCGTTTTACATACCCCCTACGGCCATTGATCCCCTCTGCGGCAATCAAATCCGGAGCGTGCTCTTCATAGTCATCGGCTGCCCAATCCAGTCCATAGGTCTGCCCATTCTCATTTACGGAATACTTATAATCCTTTCCGGTTTCACCAGGCATTATTACACTGTCACTCGGATCTGCACTGTTTTGATGAATCATGATACCTATACAAATAATAAGCAGCAGTATTGCAAAGGGTATCAGCATTTTAAGTCCCCTTGTTGCTTTCAAAGCCTGGTTCGCCGTTTTATCAATACGAGAAACATACTCACGATCTTCTTTGAGCAAAACGTCAAAGGATACATCGTACTCATCACTGATTTTGCATAAGGTATCCATGTCTGGATAGTTTTTATTGTTTTCCCAGTTAGAAACCGATTGTCGCGTGACATTGAATTTTTCGGCAAATTCTGCCTGAGTCATTCCATTCTCTGCTCTTATAGTCTGAATCTTATTCCCTATGTCCATTGTATGCCTCCTGTTACCGTTTATATTTAAATTGTAGGCTAACACCGGTACAAGGTAAAGCAAGAAACGTTTTACAATAGCTATAATCTACAAGTACGATTACAATTCCCGCGATGATATGGATCTGGATTTATGTACGTTTGGCCGCCACTCGTTCTGGGTGTATTAAAAGTGCTTGCACTTATCCCTTCCTTTGAGTAGAATATAGTTAAAGTTATGGGCTGGTCGTAAGACCCAGGTCCATCTTCGGCGGGGAAGTTCCCCGCCACTTGTTTTATGAGGGGTTTTGCTATGAGGGAACTGAGTATATTTATAGATGAATCCGGTGACTATGGCGAGTACCAGCATCACTCCCCATACTATATCATTTCAATGGTTTTTCATGACCAATCGATTCTGATAGATGATCCCGTCAGAAAACTTAACCGGGAATTATCATACCTCAAGCTTGATAATCTTTGTATCCACACAGGCCCAATAATACGTATGGAGGAGATCTATAATGTAATGTCAAAAAAGGATCGCCGCACCATCTTAAATAAGCTTGTGGCATTCGTGAGAAATGTTGATATCAAGTATGTGTCTTTCGCAGTAGAGAAGAAACACCTTGATGGAACGGTGGACATTATTGCAAGAATTTCAAAGCAAATCGCATCTTTTATACGTGATCACTATGACGAATTACTACCCTATGATGTAATAAAAGTCTATTATGATAATGGCCAGATTGAGGTCACCAAAATGCTCGCCTCAGTTTTCGGGGCATTATTACCACAGGTCGAATTCAAGAAAGTTCTCCCTGTAGACTATAAGTTGTTTCAGGTAGCTGATCTTATCTGTACAATGAGGCTCATCACATTGAAATTGGAACACAAAGGTTTATCTAAGTCAGAAATCGAGTTCTTCGGGAACCATAAGAACTTGAAGAAAAACTATCTTCAGAGGATAGAAAGCAAGAAGTGGGAATAGATGAACATTCTTTAGTTTGGATACACTGGTTACGTAGCTGGTTACGTTCAAGAGGTGATGTGACCAAACCCTCCTTTCTGTGCGGTTTCGCGGACTGGGAGCACCGTTCGACTCCCCTATCGAGTACCAAATACGCAAATGGGATCCAACGGATCCCATTTGTGTGTTTTTGATTATTCTCCGATAGGGGAGTCGAACCCGAAAGGGCGTTGGCGTGAAGCGAGGAAGTCCAGTGGACTTCCGAGTAGCCGACGGGTCAAGCGAGCCGCGGAGGGCTCGCGCAGACCGGCGGATCGCAGCCTGCCAGCCTGCGTCAGCAGGCATCGAATTGGCAGGCGTATTGCCCCTCAAGCGAAGCGCAGGGGGCGTTTCCTTAGAGCGATACGCGTAACTCCCCTATCGAGTACCAATACACTTGGGAGACGGAAACGTCTCCTTTTGCTTTGTAGCCGTTGCGGTTACTGGGCTACAGGATTTTGGTGACTCGCGAGTGACCTGGAATTGTGAGTACGAAATAGTATTACACTTTTGATTATTTTATTACACTTTTTGCAGGCACTGATGCCTACTTGTTCCATTCACATCGGTTTTCATTCCCTACAGGCTTAATGATATCCAAAGACTCTGTGTCTGTTGCGATCTCCTTGATCTCTCTGATGTCTTCGCCCGTCATTTTGTAATCGATGTCAACAAGACCGCTTCTCAGATGTCCCATATATGCAATACCCGATCTGTCTATCACCGCACACACAAGATCGGCATTTCTCAGGTCGCTTCCCGAATCTCCTATCAGGGAGTTTTGTACAATTGCAACTCGGTCTCCATCGTAGGCGATCGCGAGACCATGATCTTCGCCATAGTCATATCTCGAATATGAGTTTTTCTTTGTTACCATCTTCGAAGTGAACAGATCCCGATCCACTCCATCCGCATCACCGGAATAGAAAAGTTCATAGGGTTTTTCTTCTTCTCCCGTTCTTGTCAGGACGGCTATATGCCCCTCAAGGTCGCTCGCAGCCAGAGTTCCGTCTTCACCCCAGGCATAGACAAGGGTTTCCGACTTTGGAAATATGCTGGATCTGAATCTGGTCTCCCATGTGTCCGCATCAGCGATTTCTATGCTGTAAACCTCACCTGTGATCGAAAAAATAGCCAGAAAACGATGATCTGCGGAGATGCTCATTTCCACACATTCGGCATCTTCATCAAGGGGATACACAAAGTTCAGTTCATCGATAATGGGTTTGGGATCCGGTATCATCATATTCTTCCGACCTTTTCCAATGCTTATGGTCGCGTTCGCATCGATAGGAAGTTCATATATCCCATACCCGTCCTCTATCTCGGAAGTGTCTATTGCCTTTCCGCCCGCAGTTCTGTTGTTCGGAGCAAAGAGCAGTCTGTTTTTCAGGCCATAATCAGAAGCCTTCCTTCCGTCGGCGTCCTCGCCGCCTCCCTCTTCGACCTCGGAATATGCCTTATCCAAGTCCGGATGCTCCCATGCTTTCCCGTCTCTGATGTTTTCCTGCTGTAACACTATTACAGGATCGAATTCGTAATAGTCCCTTCCCTCGCCTACGGGTTTTCTGATTTTCGTTTGAGTCCTTAGGTCTCTTTTGTTATTCTTTTCTCCTGCAAAGGCAACGGAATACTCCTGGTATTCATTATCTATTACAGGGATCCTGAATTTTTCATTCAAGATCCTGTACAGTGCCATGTCATGGGAAAAGGCCTGCAGTCCCTCTGTCATTGTCTCTTTGCTCTTGCCTTCGATGGATTTGAGTCCACTTAACATACTGTTAGAATTGTAGACCTTCTCTCCGAACTGGAACCTGAAACTTATGGGATAATAGTCCAGATAATCGGCAAGTTTCAGACTTCCCTTCCGTTCTTTTCTATCTTTCAGTGTCTGAGCCTGCAGCCTGTCATAGAATGCATTTATCTTTTTGTTCTGCAGACCATCGAGTTCTTCATATTGGAGCTGCGTATAGAATGGGGCCGTAGACCAGCCCGTGAACCGCATGTCGTCGTAGACTACTGTATCAACGGTCTTTTCCATTTCGCCCCGTCTGAATGTCGATTTTGTCCTGCCCGATGCGAAATCGTATCGATTCATCCAGTGCAGGTTATCTCCAGAATCTGCTCTGAATGATACTACAAGGCCATCTGCTGCAGTTCTATCTCCTGAGACAGTTTCTTCCGACAAAACAACATGCCCGATCTGATCAGCCACAAACACCCATCCATATATGATCATCCCCATTGAGAGGGCAGTTATCATAACATATATAACTATGTACTTTCTCATCTTCCTGACTCCTGCCTGCTATTGCATTTCAGTAATGGCCTTGTTGATACGATCCGCCCGGTAATCATATCTTTCCTTTACGATATCGACTAATGTCTTACCAGACTTTTCGATTTCCTCTACGCTTAGGTCGTCTATGATCTCGCTTTTTCTGATGAGGATCGCTCTGTCGATGTAGTCAGCGATCTCCTCGATGAGATGAGTGGATATTATGACTGTCTCGTTCTTATCGACTACGCTTATCAGGACTTCATAAAAATCCTCTCTGTTGAAAACATCGTTTCCTGCAAATGGCTCGTCCATGATGATATACTCAGCCCCCTGGCTGATGGCGAGGACGACTTCAAACTGGTTCTGCTGCCCCAGGGAGAATTCACTGATCTTCTTATTTGTCGGTAGTTCAAAGAATTCCATAAGCGCTTCATATCTGGACTCGTTGAACTTTGGAAACTGCATCTTGTAGAACCACTTATGATCATCTGCTGTGATCGTAGGGAAAAACGAGTGGTCTCCTGTTGCAAAAGATAGTCTGGATATATTACTCCCGTCGATCTTCTCTCCGTCAAGAGTGATCTCACCATCAAACTTCAGATATCCCATGAGGCATTTCATAAAAGTGGTCTTGCCTGCTCCATTAGCTCCGAAGAGGCCGATTATCTCTCCCTTTGGGATCTTAAGAGAGCAGTTTGAAAGTGCTGTTTTGTCCTTGTACTTTTTAGACACGTTCTTGAATTCAATCATTGTAAGCCTCCTGTCATCACAGTATGTGCATCAGATAATCCGGACGAAGAGCGATGTCCGGTGTCCCGAAAATGTAGATCCCCAGATCTACGACCAGGTTCACGATCATGATGATCAGTATGATCATCGATTCGATAAATGGTGCTACCCAGATGGTCCTCGGGTACTCTTTTCTATCGGATAATCTTTTCATCACATATACACTCTTGGTCTCTTTGTTATAGTAAGCATAGTTCCAATAAGCCTGAACTATGAATGCCGCAAGTATGGCCGCAAAATATCCATACAGAGTATGAGCCAGAAGCTCTGAAAAGTATGGCATGGATACGCCTGGTTCTATTGTCGCTCCCTTTATGCTCCCCGATATCACTTTGATCTGCATGAAATACCTGACAAAAAACAATAGATGCTCGACTATTCCAAGACAAATGCAGATACCAAGAAAGAAGTTGGCTTTTTCCATGTTGCTTCCTATGGGCATGTATCTTCTTCTCAGCTTGAACAGGCTGAATCTGTCCCGAAGTCTACCGTTGCCTTTACACTCCATCCTCCCATACTTATTTAAGACAGATGTCTCCTCCGACCACGCCTCATATGCTTCATTTGCTTTATTCACCTCGAGAAACACATCCTCTTCGAAGTCGTCGCTGTCCATATCGATGATCCCACTGTATTTGTTGACCCTGAAGGGATCACCTTTGGGACGCTTCTCTCTGAAGATGACATCTCCGATGGAGAACATGGCATAGAGAATGGCAACGATGATGAGCAGCAGAGTATATCCGGTGTTCAGATCGAATGACCAGGCGATGAACATCAGAACCGCTATAAGTATCACGCCTGCTGATGGCGAGCCGTTGTGCCAGCCCAGATAACAGGATCTTGCGCACTCTCCCGCCAGAGCGATCACTGCCACGATGTCAAATGCTATCAGGACAGGATTTGCTATCGGTATCAGCGCCGCTCCTGTTTTTGTCCTGAGAAGTCCCAGGGCTATCTTGACTTCTATCTGATCTGCTCCGGCCATTGTGAGGCTGATTTTGCCTATGACGTATAACGATGCTATGGCTATAGCCCATATGATCAGAATCATGATCAGAGAATAGGCGAACATGATGAAATATGATGATATGGGAGATATACATATCCTTCGTATCGTATATCCTGTTGTGGCATGAGATGCCTTGAGCGCCTTTTTCCCATTGATGGAGTCTATGATCGCAGAGTAGACAAGCAAGACAGCTGCTATCAGGATGATGATTCCCGGCACACCTCCGAACCCGCGCTCCATTAGCATGAAGGGGTTCGCCCCTTCCGGATTGCCTGCTCTTATCAAGAAAATAATAAGATAACATATGGGGATCGCCAGGAATATGATCAGCAATTTCCTGTATCCGGCACGGTTATAAAGGTACACTAAAGAAAGGTACTTATCCATTTGATTTCTCCTTGGGGAATCTTCGAGTACTAAAGATTTACTTTTGTATTATGGTTTTCTCTTGCCCGGTTCTCCAGGCGGTTAAAACGAAGGGTCAGCACGAAACAGATCAATGCCGATATTGCGAAGGTAACAGTGAATACCAACGCCGTTGGATCATCGTGTGACTGCCATTCGAAAAAAGCGATCTCCGTGAGGATAATGCTTATTGCAACTGCCGTATATGCCCGGCCCGCCATCTTCTAATACTGTCCGAACTCGGGCACTTCCTCATCATAGGTGATCATACCTCGGGTTGCCATTATCCATAACGCCGATGAAACGATGCAGATCAGACACCAGATACTTCCCATGAATGTATAGGGAAGATTATCAGCGATGCCGGATAGGGAGATCCCTGTAAACAACACGAGGACGAGTGTCATGAGTAACATCTGTCCCTGCATTTTCCGGCTTCGCCTGGTCATGCCCAGTTGTTTTGCGATCTCAGACAGTATCCTGAAGTGCGTAAGTAGGATGACCGCCATGCTTATCGATATTACAGCCTCCATGATCAGGCAGATGAGGTTTAGAGTCTCTGAGACTGCTTCATACCTTCCGTCCATAATAACTATGACTATTGACATTATCATCGCAAGGCCGATGAGTATGAGCTGACATATGTCTACGATCACATTATTACTTACCTGCCATCCATGCTTTCTCAGCAGGATCGCTCCGTATAATATGAAGCCTGCACCTATCCCTGCAGCGGCAAGGCCGATCGTGTCCGTGATCATGGTCTCCTTAACAGCTATCGGATCAAAGAGGCACGGTATCAGAGACATGAAGCTTCCGTAGAAGAACAAGGTCCAAAAGAGGCCCTGAATAAGTGTTCCAAGGGCAATAAAGCCCATCCCTTTCACCGGGTTCACACTTCCAGCCACTCCGGTCACCGGCCCCGTGAGCACATCCATTTTGCCGATCCTGTCTTCCTGTGAACTGATCTGCATCCAGAAGATGACGCCATTGTCATCGTTTTCGCATCCGTAACTACCACCGTGGAGCAGACAGATATTCCTCACGATGGCAAGCCCCAGTCCGCTTCCGGTATTCTCTGAGGACTGTCTGCCAATATCCGCAGTCTTATTATAGTCCGGGATACGCTGGTAATATGCTTCCCAGATATTCTTCATCGTGTCCTCGTCCAGTTGCTGTCCACTGTTGTGGACCTGGATACGAACAGCGCCTGACAGTTTCTTTGCAGAAATGATCATCTCCGTTCCCGGGTTGCTGTTATGGATTCCGTTGGATATGAAATTGGAGAGTGCCCTCGTTATTAACCTACGATCGGCGAACATCCTGAGATCTTCCGGAGAATCTATCACTGCGCTCATTTCTTTCTTCTCAAAGAGTACCCGATATCGCCTGACCGTTTCCTCGATCACATCCCTGATATGAAAATCGTTCAGGTCCATCGGATATGTCCCCGCTTCCATTTTCGAAAGATCCAGAAGGCTCACTACAGCCTCATTCATACGATTACTTTCGTCGATGATGGTCCGGGCATATTCCTCCCTTTTCTCCTGGGTTGCACTCCCAAGAAGAAGTTCGCCGTAATTGCGGATGATGCTGAGAGGAGTCTTCATATCATGGGCCATGGAATCGGTCATCAACCGTCGTTTACGCTCACTCTCGAACTTATCCTCGATCAGGTTGTTATGACTTGCGATAAGGATCGCAGTAAGTGTTATCACGATCAATAAGGCAAGAACATAAAGCAGTTTCAGGCCTGCGATCGTATCTGTCCATTGACCAGCTTCGTTTCCGGTTTTGAGCGCCGTCTTCACGCACCATGTCACTGCCAGCATCAGGCTTAGATATACCGCTGTCATTACGAGTATGGTCCGGGCAATGAACGGAGCCTTATCACCCTTCCGTAACATCGTTTCTGTCCTCCTCGAACCGATACCCTACCTTTATGATCGTGTGGATGTATCCAGAGCGCTCCCCAAGCAGCCGACGCAGCTTCTTTATGGTACCGTCCACGGCTCTGTCGAATATGATCGAATCCGATCCCCAGACGCGATCCAGGATCTGCTCTCTGGTCAGGATCCTGCCTTTGTTCTCCATAAGAAACACAAAAAGCGAAAAAACTTTTGGGGGCATGTCGACCGCCATGCCATCCACCGTAACCATACGCGCCTGTGGATCGCAGACGATACCCGGTGCCGTAAGTAGCTGGCCTGTCGTCTTGCCTTTATATCTGTTCAGCAGTGCTTCCACTCTTGCTCTGAGTACGGGAAGAGAAAAAGGTTTGGTCACATAGTCGTCTGCATCAAGCTGAAACCCTTTGAGCTGATCCTCTTCTGCCGTACGCGCCGTAAGAAAGATAACGGGGATATCCGATTCCTTTCGCAGTTCCCTGCAGACCTGAAATCCATCCGCTCCCGGCATCATGATGTCGAGGATCGCAAGGTCAAAATCATTCTTCTCTATTGACCTGATTGCCTGTATCCCATCCTCGGCCGCACTGACCTCATAGCCGTTCTGCTCGAAGTATTCTGTCAGTGCTGTTCTGAGTTTTCTTTCATCTTCTGCGATCAGCAGCCTGTTCATTGGTTTTCCTCCACATCCCCTATTATACAGAAAGATGTGTCCCCTTTATGTCCATCTGCTCTATTTTACCTGTATATTTGGTCTGATTCCATTGAGCGCTCGAAGAATTTTTGCTATCATGAACGTGATATTCTTAGCACAAAGGCAACGGAAACATGATCAACAAAGAGCACCAGACAATCGAATGGAAGGAATCCTGGCAGGACGAGTATCTCAAGTGGATCTGTGGCTATGCCAACGCTTATGGTGGCACTCTTTATATTGGCAAAAACGATGACGGAGAGCCTGTTGGAGGAGTCGACACCAAGGCCCTGCTCAAGAAGCTTCCCGATAAGATCGTCAGCACCATGGGAATCGTTCCGGATATTGATGTTGTCGAGGAAAATGGTCATGAGATCCTTGTCATAAAGGTAGAAGACTATCCGAATATGATCAGTCTACGGGGCAGATACTACTACAGGACCGGCAGCACCATGCGTGAGCTCACGGGCGTAGAGTTGGATAAACGCCTCCTGAAGGCACAGGGTCGATCCTGGGACAGCATACCGGTCCAGGATCTTACGGTGCGGAAATTAAGCCATAAAGCGATCGATGTATTCCGCGATAAATCCGTTGAGAGTGGCAGATTGACACGTAAAGAAGTTACCATCAGTGATTCCCAGTTACTCGAGAAACTTCATGTGATCAATGAGGATGGTCAGCTTACGCGTGCAGCGATGCTGGCATTTCACCCTGACTCAGAAAAATGGATAGGTGGATCATACATCAAGATAGGATTCTTCGGAAAGTCAGATGCTGACCTGCAGTATCAGGACGAAGTCCATGGGCCACTGATAGAACAGATCGATGCCACCGTAGACCTGGTATACACGAAGTACATGAAGGCCTTGATCTATTATAAAGGCGTTCAGAGGATCGAACAGTTCATGTTCCCCTCTGAAGCATTCAGAGAGCTTTTGATCAATGCAGTCGTGCACAAGGACTACTCGTCACTCAATCCTATACAGATAAGTGTCTACGAAGATCAGATCTATATCTGGAACAATGCTGAGATGCCCAGGGAACTGTCCACACAGGCGAAACTATACAGGAAGCATACTTCTATCCCATATAACCCCCGACTTGCCGAAGTATTCTTCAAGAGTGGGATGATCGAAGCATGGGGTAGGAGTTTCGAAAAGATCCGTGAAGCATGTGAGGAATTCAACGGTCCTCTTCCAAAACTGAAGATCTCGGAAAACGGCATGATGGTTCACTGCCTGCCGTGTGAGAAGTATCTTGAGTTGATGAAGAAGAATTCTGAGTCAGATTATACTAATGTCACTGACACAGAAACTAACACAAAAACTGACACAGAAACTGGCATAGAAACTAACACGGAACGGAGAATAGTCGCACTAATTTCTAAAAACCCGAAAATATCTATAAGCAAAATGGCTGTTGATATGAACATGTCGCAAAGCGGTATCAGATATGCACTTGGAAGACTGAGAGACAAGGGTGTAGTTGAACGCATTGGGGCTCAAAAAAACGGTAGCTGGATCATAAAGCAATAAACCATCTCTGGTTACATAGCTGGTTACGTTCAAGAGGTGATGTGGCCAAACCCTCCTTTCTGTGCGGTTCTGCGGACCGGGAGCACCGTTCGACTCCCCTATCGAGTACCAATTCTGAAACAACAAGCTTTCGCCTTTCATTTTTTTCTACATGTGATATACTGTTATCAGAAATTCAGATTTTCTGAAACAGGAGGTTTGTCATGATTGCAACAATAAGAAAAAGATCGCAGATAACGATACCGAGCGAAATCGTAGCCAAGCTGGGTCTATCTGAAGGCGATCAACTCGATGTCATGGAAAAGGACGGCACTATAGTTTTGTTTCCTATGGCTGTTTACCCCACCAAGTACATCGACGATCTGAAGAAGGAAGTCAGCGATATCAAAGAGAAGATCGCTTCAGGTGAGCAGCCTGTATTTGATACAGTAGACGCCCTGTTCGAGTCGCTGGAGAAATAGTATGGCCTACAAAATCACATACACCAAACGATTCGAAAAGCATTACAGAAAACTGTCCGCTACAGAAAAGAAGCAGATCAAATCCAAGGTGGAGATGCTATCTGAAAACCCTCTCCATCCTTCTCTCCGAACAAAGCGGATCCAGGGGACGGATGACCTTTTCGAATGCAGTGTCAACATGGACATACGGATCATCTGGTATTACGAAGATGACCAGCTGATCATGCTTCTCGATGTTGGTCATCATGATATTCTCGACAGGTTCTAACCTTGTTTAGTATCTTCGGATCCTTTCCTGTTCACAATTCTCCTCCAAATCAGGATCTGTGACGCCAGATATCCGATAAAGAGAACTGCCATGAATATGGTCAGATTTCTCGCACCCACAATAATCGTTCCAATAAGTATTGCCAGCATCAACGCGTCACCCAGAATGCATAGCAGTATATAGCGCTTCTTGCCTTTGGTGAAACGATAGATCAGGAACATTATGACGAGCAGTATCCCCATTACTACGAATTCAAATGTGTATATGCTGTCCATGGTCATCCTCCGCTTCCATGTTCTCAGTTAAACAGGCGATACAGCCTATAACCCACATAGTAGAATTCTTCTCTCGCCAAAAATGGGAGTTTTGTTCTCCAGCTACGATACAAGGTGATCATAGTTGGGGAACTGTAGGCATTTATGCCCAGATCTCTGGCAAGTAGCATTGCCCGTTTCATATGCAGCGGATCACTGACGATCAATGCCGTGTCCATGTTATTCTCTGTCATGATTGCCTTTGCATTCTCAAGATTCTCCGCTGTTATGGTCGATCTATCTTCGGCGAAGATTGCATCCTGCGGAATGCCATGCGACTGCGCATACTCGCGTGCGATATCAGCATCGGATCGCACATTTCCTTCTCCGATCCCGCCTGTCACGATCATCGTCCTCACATATCCGTCATTGTACAGCTTGATAGCATGATTAATACGTTCCCGGTAAACAGGAGACGGCTCACTGTCGACAACACTCGCACCAAGAACGATGGCTACATCGGCAGTTTGCGTTTCATCCTTTTCGGAATAGGTCACGATACTTGTCGTCGTCACAGCGATATATCCGACGAACAATATGATCAACAGAATCAACAGTCCATATTTCCTGATTTTTCCCATGTATCTATCCTGATAATCAGTTCTCATCTGTTGACAGTTTCCGGCGAAGCAAGTCTTCAAGGAAGCGCTCTTCCGAAACGGTCAGTTCATCTTTATCGATCAGAATCGATTCTCCATCCATCCAGAGATAGATATAGTGATCGAAATCCGTACGCCTGAGAAAACTATCACAATTTATTACTCATGATCTCAATATCTATCCCTGCTTCTTCTAGCCGCCACAAAAGATATACATCATCGGTATTCTCATCCAGCGAAAAGATTTTTCTGTCTTTGGAATAGAATATATATTTGTAAGGGTTTATCCCCATCTTCATCGGTTTGGCAACTACTCTATTTATATCGGAAAAATGATATCTCTTTGACTTGCCCATAAAATTTGTATAAATAATAGGTTCACTCTAAAATTTTGTGGGATGGGATGTTTCGGACATAATCCTTCCTGCTTGCATCGAATAGCTTAAGGAAAAAGTATTCATCGTCTGGATATCCATATCCCTGCCTTCGTAAGGTCTTGAT
>Ga0256406_1003765_pt1 | contig 18291 bp, 16 predicted proteins | sample RumenRJG_03DNA_FD_185986 | JGI IMG/M metagenome (GOLD analysis project Ga0256406, IMG submission 185986) | Bovine rumen microbial communities from Lethbridge, Alberta, Canada - RJG_03 | ecosystem: Host-associated > Mammals > Digestive system > Stomach > Rumen | place: Canada: Alberta | collected...
AGCTTAACTACAGCACACCAGAGGAACTATTCGAGGAATTTTTAAACCAAATATATCAATCCGACCCAAAGATGAAACTTAATTCGTATCAGTGTTCAAGTTGAACTTGCAATTTACCATGAGAAAAACTTTCATCTTTTTTAAAAACCTCATACAGAAGCTCCTGTTCCCGAAAAAATGTATGAGGGCACTCATACAAACCAATCTTGTTTTGGCGAACATGTTTGAGACAACTAAGTTGTACTTTCGCATTTTCTCATACAGAATCCTCTGTTTTCTAAATTATGTATGAGAATTCTCAATTGGAAGACGATTTTTCTAATACATTATCTTCTGCTTTTCAAATTAATGTATAAGAATTTTCATTGAGCACAATTCCTCTCATACAGGATTTCCTTATCAATAAATATTGTATGATGGCCTCTGCCCCTCCGAGGCCCTTGTAAATAACAAAAAAGAAGCCGCGCCACAAACCCGCAGCGCAGCCCCTTATGAAAGCCATTATTCTCTTATTTCATGCTCGAAAAAGCGCTCAAGCTGTAGTCGCTCTTTGCCTCTTTTCGCACCAGACCAAAGCAGATAAGGTACATGACGATGATGACCGCAATGTAGACCGCCGTGGAGGTGGAGGAACCGATCATGGCACAAGAGTCATAGGTTCCGTGCATGAGGACAGCCAAAATGTAGCCGATGGCAATACTGCGGTGTTTGCCACGTTTGCCCATGTCGCCGCCCATGTTCTCATAGTACTTGGCGCGGCCATAGAACAGACCGAACAGGACCGCAAAAGTCATGTGGCCCGGGATGGCGAGGAATGCGCGGGGGAGGGCGACCTGAAGGCCGTAGGAGAAGACATATTTGACATTCTCAAAGGCGGCGAAACCGAGGGAGGTGGACACCGCGTAGATGATGCCGTCAAAGTGGTAGTCAAAAGCCTTGTCTTTCCAGCTGCCGACGTAAGTGAAGAATGCCTTCGTACCCTCTTCAATGACCGCCACAATGGCGAAGGCCAGAATGAAGTAGTACGAGTTGGACTTGTTCATGATATAGCCGGCGTTGACATAGTGGTTGAGGATGCTCTCGCCGATCATTTCGAGGACGATGGAGCAGAGGGCTGCCACAATGCCGAGGCCCACGAGCTTGCAGATGAGGCCGATGGGTTCCCGGTCGGCTTTGTCCTGCCGGTATACATAGATGAGGAGCAGGATGGCCGGGATGACCGCTGCCGCCACATAGATGAGCAGGATCGTGTTGGTTGCTAAAACCATAGGAACACTCCTTTTTTATTTTTCGGGAACATTATAAACGATAAATTCGTTGTTGTGCAGGATTTTTAGAAATTCCACGAGGCGATTCACGGGCTGTTCCATGTCTGGGTACTGCGCCTCCAGCATTTGAGAGAGGTCGTAGACGGTTTTCTGTCCGTCAATCGCCCGCCAGATGAAGCTCCCCACGTCGTCCAACTCTATGTGGCTCTCGGAGGGCTTGTGAAAGAGCACCGTGGCAATCTTGTGATACGGGCCGCGCCATTTGATGTGGACAGTGACAATGCCGTTTTTGTCCTCGTCCCACGCAAAATTCTTGTTGCGCCGCGGCACATAGTCCATGAAATTTTTCGGCTTGCGCGCCATATTATTTCTCCTGACTGTCGTAAGTTATCTCTGCGTCTTTTTTCTGGAAGTGCTTGCCGAGGCAGACCCAGGCGAGGCCGCCCAGCATGGCGACCCAGAGAACAAGGGAGCCGATCTGCCCGAGGCTGAAGTGGGAGGATACATCCAGATCCTTGCCCCCGGCGGCCACGGCAGCCAAAATAATTCCCATGATTCCCTCGCCGGCTATGAGGCCGGAGGTGTACAGCGTGCCGCGCTCCTTGGCGTTTTTCTGGGCCTTCTCGTCTTTCTTCCTGAGGCTGCGGTCCACGATCCAGCGGACGATGCCGCCGCACATGATGCCAGCGCTGAGCGAGAGCGGCAGGTACATGCCGACGGCGAAGGGCATGACCGGGATGCCGAGGATCTCCACGACGATGGCAATGGCTATGCCGGTCAGGATGAGAGCCCAGGGCAGTTTGCCGGTCATGATGCCCTCGACGATGAGTTTCATCATCATGGCCTGCGGGGCGGGAATTTCGTCAGAGCCGAAGCCCCAGGCGTTGTTCAGGAGCAGCATGATGTAGCCGATGACGGAGGAGGCGGCGACAACGCCGATCATTTCGCCGATCTGCTGCTTCTTGGGCGTGGCGCCTACGATGAATCCCGTTTTGAGGTCCTGGGAGGTGTCCCCCGCAATGGCGGCGATGGAGCAGATGATACCCGTAATAGCAATGGCACCGACCATACCTGCTGCGCCAACTGTGCCAGTAGCCTTCAGGAGCAGGGTCGTAATAATGAGAGTGGCAATGGCCATACCGGACACCGGGTTGTTGGATGAGCCGATGATGCCGACCATGCGTGATGAGACCGCTGCAAAGAAGAAACCGAAGATGACAATGCAGACAGCGCCCAGGAAGTTCACCGGGAAGACGGGAACGAGCCAGATGACCAGGACAATGGCAATGATGGCGGGAATGATGAACTTCATGGAGAGGTTCTTGTCCGTGCGCAGCACATTGACCTGCTGTGCCTTGCCGGAGCGGCCGAAGCCCTGCATGGTCTGCTTGAACGTTTTGCCGATGAGCGGAGCACTCTTGATGAGAGAGATGATACCGCCGCCCGCAACGGCGCCGGCGCCAATGTACCGCACATAAGTGCCCCAGAGTTCCTGGGGAGCCAGCCCGCTGATGGGGGCGGTGCCCGGGAAGACGACGCCGTGGGCGCCGAACAGCGAGATGATGGGCATGAGCACGAACCAGCTCATGACGCCGCCGGCGAACATGTAACTGGAGATCTTTGTGCCGCAGATATAGCCGACGCCGGCCAGGGCGGGCAACGGCTGGAGGCCAAGGGACGAGCCCTTGAAGAACTTGATGTCATGTCCCACTTCGCTGGGCCAGATCTTCAGTCCGTCTGTCAGGAACTTGTAGACGGCGGCAATTCCGAGACCGCTGAAGACGATGCCGGCCTTGGAGCCGCCCTCTTCGCCAGCCAGAAGGACCTCGGCGCAGGCCTGGCCCTCCGGGAACGGGAGCTTCCCGTTCTCCTCGACGATGAGCGCCTGGCGGAGCGGAACCATGAACAGCACGCCGAGCAGTCCGCCCACCAGACAGATGAGGCCGATGAGCAGGGCACTGGGCCGGGCGACTTTGCCCTCCTGTGCCCAGAGGAAGATGGCGGGCAGCGTGAAGATGGCGCCGCAGGCCAGGGACTCGCCGGCGGAACCGATTGTCTGGACCATGTTGTTCTCGAGAATGGAGTCCTTCCGCATGATGACGCGGATGACGCCCATGGAGATGACCGCCGCCGGGATGGAGGCGGATATTGTCATGCCGACCCGAAGCCCCAGGTATGCGTTGGCTGCACCGAAGACCACGGCCAGGATGATACCCAGTATGATGGCCGTCGGCGTGAACTCCGGCATGGCCTTGTCCGCAGGGACAAAGGGCTTAGTGGAAACTTGCTTTTCGGACATTGCGCTACTCCTTTTTGAAAATCGTTAAATTGATATTACCATAGAATCCGACTATAATATTGGCCTATCCTGAAATAATTGTACGGTATGGAGGAGTTTCATGAAAAAGGTCCGCAATCAGCATCTGATCGGTATTATCTTTATCCTGCTGGCGGCGTTGGGCTTCTCGCTCATGACATTCTTTGTCAAGCTGTCCGGCGACCTGCCCACCATGCAGAAGGTGTTCTTCCGCAATGCGGTGGCGGCAGTCATAGCGTCGGTCTCGCTGTTTCGTTCCAAGGAGAAGTTTCATGTGCAGAAGGGAAGCTGGGGCTGGCTCTTTCTGCGCTCATTTATGGGCTTCCTCGGCATTGTGGCCAACTTCTGGGCCATTGACCGGCTGGGACTGGCGGACTCCAATATCCTCAATAAGATGTCACCGTTTTTCGCCATCATCATGAGCTACTTTCTGCTGAAGGAGCGGCCGAACCGGGTGGAGTGGATCAGCGTGCTTATCGCCTTTATCGGTGCCGTATTTGTCGTAAAGCCGTCTGCGGGCGTTGCAAGTCTGCCGGCTGTTGTCGGTCTCATCAGCGGCTTCTGTGCGGGCTTTGCCTATACCTGTGTCCGCAAACTCGGCATCATGGGGGAGAGGGGACCCGTCATCGTCTTTGTCTTCTCCACGTTCTCCTGTCTCTGCGCCGTGCCATTCCTCATTTTTGATTACCACCCCATGACCTGGCTGCAGCTCCTCTATCTCATCCTGTCCGGCGTCTCAGCGGCCCTCGGCCAGTTCTCCATCACGGCGGCCTATACCCACGCTCCGGCCAAGGAGATCTCGGTCTTCGACTACACGCAGGTGCTGTTCGCCGCTGCCCTTGGTGGTATCTTCTTTGGCGATCGACCGGATGTCTACAGCATCATCGGCTACATCATCATCATCGGCACCGCAGTATTTCGCTGGTACTACAATCTCCATAAGGAGGAGAAGCCCTCATGAAGAACTCCTACCGTTTCTTTGAAAATCGGGACTGTGAATATTTTCCCTGCCATAAGGGCCTTACAGACTTCAACTGCCTTTTCTGCTACTGCCCGTTCTACCTTTTGGATGACGACTGCCCGGGACACCCAAACTTTATTCCAAAGGAGGATGGGTTCATCAAGGACTGCTCCGGCTGCAACTATCCCCATGTCCCGGAAAACTACGACGCCATCATGAAATATATTGGAGACCACATTGTCCGCCGGAGGGACGACCATGAATAAGAAAGCCGTATTCCTGGATATCGACGGCACGCTCTGTGACCGCAGCGGCGTGGTCTCGGAATCCACAAAAAAGGCGCTGCGCATTGCCGCGAAAAACGGACACCATATGGTGCTCTGCACAGGACGGGCAAAGGTGCAGATATTCCCGTGGCTCGACCCGTCTTTTTTCCAGGGCTGTGTCTCGGCGGCTGGCTCCTGCGTCACGTTTGGCGACAAGGTCATCTATGAGAAGGTCATGGAGTGGGAGGAACTCCGTAACATGGTGGACTATTTCCGAAAAATGGGAATGCCCTATTTCCTGCAGGCAGAGGACGCCATTTATACGGAGTCCTGGTCCGCATCGGAAATGCACGACGCATTTCTGGAAATTGGCCGCACCGAGGACGACGCCAAAGATATCCTAGGAAAACTTGTTGTGCTGGAGAATCCGGAGGAGCAGCCTGGAGTGGAGAAAGCCCTTTATTACCGCTGCAAAGTTACAGCAGAGGAAATGGACGCCATCCTCGGACACCGCTTCACCATACAGGATTCCAGCTATAAGGTCACCCGGTTCTGCGACGGCGAGATAACCTGCCGCGGCATTACCAAGGCTATCGGCATGGAGAAGTATCTCGAATATACCGGTATAAAAAGGGAGGACTCCATCGGCATTGGGGACGGACCCAACGACTTCGAGATGATCGACTTCGCTGGCACCGGCGTCGCTATGGGCAACGGGGTCCCTGCCCTGAAGGAACATGCCGACTATGTGACAGACACCGTCACGAATGACGGCATCTACAAGGCCTTTGACCACCTGGGTCTGCTCACACCGTAAAATTTACAACCGTCCGGAATGGTTCGGGTATATAATATTCTCAGATAGACAAGGACGTCTTCGCGTTGGCGGAGGCGTCCCTGTTCTTTTTTTGAGAGGAGCTCCCCATGGAAGAACATATCTGGAGTGCCGGCTTTGATATCGGCACGACCACGACCCAGCTCGTGCTGAGCCGGCTGACCCTGGAGAAAACGGCCGGGTATGGACTGGCGCCACGGGTCAAGGTCACGGAGCGGGAGGTGCGCTACCGCAGCCCGGTTGCCTTCACTGCTCTGGACGAACAGGACGCCATTGATGGAGATGCAGCCGTGGCCTTCCTGAAGTCCCAGTATGAGAGCGCCGGCATTTCCCCGGAGGACATCGGCACCGGTGCGGTCATCATAACCGGAGAATCGGCAAAGAAACGAAATGCCCATAAGGTGATAGAGGCCCTGTCCGCGGTGGCGGGGGACTTTGTCGTGGCCGCTGCAGGGCCGGACCTGGAGAGCACACTCGCTGGAAAGGGCGCTGGAGCCGATGACGCAAGCGTCCGCCTCGGGCGCAGCGTCCTGAACCTGGACATAGGCGGTGGAACTTCCAATCTCTGTCTCTTTGAAGACGGTGAGGAGAAGGACAGCGCCTGCACCAACATCGGCGGCAGGCTGGTCCGGGTCGGAAAAGACGGCGTTGTTCAGAAAATGACACCGCAAATAGAGGACCTCATTGAGAAACTTGGCCTCCCAATAAAAGTGGGGGAGCCGCTCTCTATAGAGACGGCAAGACAACTCACTGACACCATGGCGGACATCCTGGCGCAGACCGCTGGCCTTAAAGAGATGACGCCACTTGGAAAGTCTTTCCTGACCAACCACGGTATGTCATCGGACAGTCATCCGGAGTGTCTCATGTTCTCCGGCGGTGTTTCAGACTGCATGGCCCATCCGGATATGGATCCATTCACCTACGGAGACATTGGCCCATTGCTTGCCCGCTCCATCCTGGAGCATCCGGCTTTTCAGGCCTGCCCAGTTGTGCCGGCCCGAGAGACCATGAGGGCCACGGTTATCGGCGCCGGTACGTGCAGCATGGACGTCTCTGGAAGCACCATTGCCTGTGAGGGAATCACATTCCCCTTGAAGAATATTCCTGTGCTCCCATTGAAGTATGAGGGAGAAGAGGACCTGCCTGCACTCCAGGGGCAAATCGCCAACGCCATGGAGCGGTACAAGGACACTGACAGCTTGAACGGCGCCTTCTTCTTGAAGGGCCCGGTCTCCCCGGGGTTCCGGGAGGTGGAGGGCATTGCGGACCTGCTAGCCCCGGTCATAGCCGAGAAGGGGAGGCAGGGAGCGGTGTTCCCCGTGGTTGTGGAACATGACTTTGCCAAGGCCCTCGGGCAGTCTATTCGGCGGCGGGTCGGGCGAGAGGTCCCGGTGCTCTGCCTGGACGGAATCCACTGCAAGACCGGGGACTACATTGACATCGGCGCCCCGGTGGGCGGCGGCATCTGCGTGCCGGTCGTCGTGAAGACACTGTTGTTTCAAAAGAAAGGAGACTCGGAATGAACCTGCAGGAATTTGGCTCCATCCGCGAGGTCATGGCCAAGGCCAACGACAAGAAGAGCGGCGATGAGCTGGCGGGCATTGCGGCGGAGACCGCAACGGAGCGCATGCGCGCCAAGCGGGTCCTGAGCGAGCTCACGGTCCATGACCTGTTCGAGTGCCCGGCCGTGCCCTACGAGGACGACGAGGTCACTCGAATCATCATCGACGATATTGACAAGGCGGAATACGAAAAGATAAAGAACTGGACCATGGCGGAGCTGCGCGAGTGGCTGCTTGCCGACTCCACGACCGGCGACGACATGCTGCGGGCCGGCCGGGGCATGACCAGCGAGGTCATTGCCGGGGTCTGCAAACTCATGGGCAACATGGACCTCATGTACGCCTCGTCCAAAATGCATATTGAGAAGACCTGCAACACGACCATTGGCGGGACAAATGTCCTGGCGAGCCGGCTGCAGCCCAACCACCCGGTGGACGGCCCGGGCGGCGTCACCGCCAGCACCCTGGAGGGCCTCTCCTACGGTGTGGGCGATGCAGTCCTTGGTCTCAATCCCGCCATCGACACCGTCGACTCCACGGTCACCATATGGAACCTGTTGCAGGATATCAAGCACCGCTATGACGTCCCGACGCAGATCTGTGTGCTCTCCCATGTGACGACGCAGATGAAGGCATTGCAGACCGGCGCTAAGGCGGATCTGTGTTTCCAGTCCATCGCGGGCTCGGAAGCCGCCCTCTCTGCATTTGGCGTCACCGCATCCATGCTGGAGGAGGCGCGGGCCATGTTCATGCAGGACGGCTCCGCCAAGGGCCCTAATGTCATGTACTTCGAGACCGGTCAGGGCAGCGAGCTCTCCAGTTCTGCACACAACAACTGGGACCAGGTCACTATGGAGTGCCGCTGCTACGGTCTCGCAAGGCACTATGACCCGTTCCTGGTCAACACGGTCGTCGGGTTTATGGGCCCGGAATATCTCTATGATTCCCACCAGCTACTGCGGGCAGGTCTGGAGGATGTCTTCAACGGGCATCTCCACGGGCTCCCCATGGGCTGTGACGTCTGCTATACGAACCACATGCCCACGGATCAGGACGACGGCGAGAGTCTCGCTGTAATGCTGACCGCTGCAGGGTGCCATTACTTTATGGGACTTCCCCAGGGTGACGACATCATGCTCATGTACCAGTCCACTGGCTACCACGACATTGCCGCCCTGCGTACCATGATGCATAAGCGGCCCATCCCGGAGTTTGAGAAGTGGCTGGAAAGTCGCGGAATCTGGGTGGATGGACACCTTGGCCCCAACGCCGGGGATCCTACAAGATTTTTAGAGGAGGCGGTCTGATGGATTTTCTCTACCCCAAGGAGATGGAGAAGATGCGCCGGGAGACCCCGGCCCGCATCGGCATTGGACACGCCGGCCCGCGCTACACCACGAAGGCCGAGCTGGACTTCTGGGAGGCCCAGACCCGCGCCAGCGACGCGGTGCAAATGGAGGTGCCCAAGGAGGTCGTCGAGCAGCTCGGCGTCTTCGAGGTGCGCACCAAGTGCAAAAACAAGTATGAGATGTTGACCCGCCCGGACTGGGGCCGCCTCTTCGAGGAGGATGCGAAGAAGAAGATCTCCGAGAACTGCGAACACCATGTGGATGTGCAGATCTATTTCGGTGACGGTCTCTGCAGCCCCTCCGTCGGGGCCAACATTCCGGACCTGTACCCGGCCCTCCGTGCCGAGCTCGAGGCCGAGGGGTACAAGGTGGGAACGCCGTTCTTCGTGCGCTACTGCCGGGTCAACACCGCAAGGACCATCGGGCCGCTGCTGGACGCAAAACTCACCTGCGTCCTTCTGGGCGAGCGGCCGGGACTGGTCACCAACGAATCCATGTCCGCCTATATGGCGCTGGACGCCCGGCCGGAGATGTCCGAGTCGGACTATAAAGTCGTAAGCAATATCAGTCGCATCGGCATGCCCCCGGTGGAGGCGGCAGCCTATATTGCGGAGCTCATGAAAGGAGAGCTGACAAAATGAAAGTTTATCATGGCGCGATCCTCACCGTGGACAGTGAGGACTCTGTAAAATCCTATCTCGTCGAGGACGCCGGAAAAATCGTCTATGTGGGCGATTCACTCCCGGAACAGTACAAGGGCGCTGAGACCGTGGAACTGGGCAGCAAAGCTCTGACCCCGGCCTTTGTCGACTCCCATCAGCACTTTGCAAGTTTTGCCACATTTAACGCCGGCCTCAACGTCATGGAGGCCGAGTCCAATGAGCAGATCCTGGACTGGGCCAACGACTTTGCCAAGAGAACAAAGTCCAAGACGCTCATCGCCTTCGGCGCCTCTCCGTATTCCGTCAAAGAGGGAACGCTTGTCAGCCGCGAACAGCTGGACTCCGTTGACTCCGAGCGGCCGTTTTTCTTCGTCAAATATGACGGCCACGCCTGTATCGTCAACTCGGCTCTCCTGAAAAAGGTGGAGAGCAAGGTCAAAAACCTCCGCGGCTACCACCCCGACACCGGCGAGATGAACCAGGAGGCCTTCTTCGCCGTCTCCGACTACATCACGAACTCCATCCCCATCCCGGAGCTCTTTACCAACATGTACGGCGCTGTCAACTATGAGGCGCAGAACGGAATCGGCATGGTCCACTCCGTATCCGGTGTCGGCTTCACCGGTGACCTGGATATCAACATGGAGAAGTGGTTCGGCCGCGGCCTCGAGAGCGGTTTCCAGATGAGGATCTTCTCCCAGACCATGAACGTCAAAGAGGTCAAACGCAGAGGCTTCCCGCGCATCGGCGGCTGCTTCAAGTGCGCCCTCGACGGATGCTTCGGCTCCATGGACGCTGCCATGAACGAGCCGTATGTGGATCAGGGAGACTATGCCGGTGTACTCTACTACACGGATGAGCAGGTCACAGAGTTCTGCAAAGAGGCAAATCGCGCAGGCCTTCAAATCGAGATGCACGCCATCGGCGACCGCGCCTTTGACCAGGCCACCCGCTGCCTGAAGGCTGCCCTGGACGACTATCCGAGAACGGACCACCGCCACGGTATTATCCACGACTGTCTGCCCACCGAGGAGGGAATTAAGATCTGCTCGGACTACGACATCTACATGCCCATGCAGACCGCCTTTATCGGCTGGCGCCAGGAGCCGGATGAGTATCTGGAGAAGATCATGGGACCGGAGCGCGCTGCCCGTCTGAACCCCATGCGCAAGCTCTGGGACGCCGGCATCCTGATCTCTGCCGGATCCGACGGCCCCTGCACTGACCCGAACCCCATCGACTGGATGGATCACGCCGTCAACAACCCGAGCGCACCCGAGCAGGCTCTGACCCCGAAAGAGGCACTCCGCATGTGCACCTACAACGGCTACAAGACCACGTTTGACGAGAAAGAGCGCGGCAGCCTCGAGACCGGCAAGATCGCCGACATGGTCATCCTCTCGGACAACCCGTACACCATGGACTCCACCAAACTCGGTGAGCTCAAAGTGGAGGAGACGATCCTCGGCGGAAAGACCTTCGAGCCCTACACCGGTAAGATGGCCTCCACACTGCTGAAGGGCATGAAGTCCAAGGCCATGATCTGATTGGAAGACAATAATCCAGACTTGTCCAAGTTATTCGGATAAATTGTCCGGAGGCAATGACTTATTCATATTTTTGTGATATTCTATGCAATAATACTAAGAGTAATATGAATACCGGAAAGGGGTGTTCCCAATGCCGAAGCCCTATAGCGGTGAGATCTCCCCGGAGATCTCCGAGCTGGCCGACAAGGCCCGCGCTGCCGACGTAATTGAGAATGAACTCTATCAAAAATATGACGTAAAGCGGGGACTGCGTGACCTCAATGGCCGCGGGGTCCTCGCGGGTCTTACCCATATCTCCGAGCCACGCGCCACGAAAGTTGTGGACGGAGAGGTCGTCCCGGACTACGGGCGGCTCTTCTACCGCGGCTACGACGTCAAGGACCTCATTGCGGGTTTCCAGAAGCGCGGCACATTTGGCTTCGAGGAGGTGTCCTACCTTCTGCTCTTCGGCAGCCTGCCGAACCAGGAACAGCTGGACCGCTTTGCGGAACAGCTCCTCGAGTACCGCTCGCTGCCTACGAGCTTTACCCGTGACACCATCATGAAGGCGGCAAGTACCGACATCATGAATACCATTTCCCGCAGCGTCCTGACACTCTATGCCTATGACGAAAATGCCAATGACGTGTCACTTCCCAACGTTGTCCGCCAGTGCATGCAGCTCATTAGCCGTTTCCCGCTTATCTCGGTCTATGGCTATGCCGCAAGCCGCTACTATTATGCAGACGATAGCCTATATCTCGTACCTCCTCTGGAGGACGGCAGCTTTGCGCAGAATGTTCTGCATATCCTGCGTCCGGACGGAAACTTCACGGAACTGGAGGCCAAGGCGCTGGACGCCGCACTCATCCTGCATATGGATCACGGCGGCGGCAACAACTCCACGTTCACGACCCATGTTGTCTCCTCTTCCATGACGGACACCTACTCGGTCATGGCGGCGGCACTGGGTTCCCTGAAAGGCCCCCGCCACGGTGGTGCCAATATCAAGGTCTCCCTTATGTTTGACGACCTGAAGGAACAAGTCCGGGACTGGGAGGACGAGGATGAAATCAACGCCTATCTCTCGTCGCTACTGAACCGTGAGGGCTTTGACCAGAGCGGTCTTATCTACGGCGTCGGCCATGCCGTCTACTCCAAGTCGGATCCCCGTTCCGAGATCCTGGAGGAGTACACTGGGAAGCTGGCAGAGGAGAGCGGCCGCAGCGACGAGTTCCGTCTGCACCAGACCGTCGCCCGCCTCGCCGTCAAGCAAATTGAAGAGCGGAGACATATCTACAAAGGGGTCTGCACGAATGTGGACTTCTACTCCGGTTTCCTGTATGAAATGCTGGGTCTTCCCAAGGAGCTCTATACACCGTTGTTTGCCATGGCCCGCATCGTCGGCTGGAGTGCCCACCGCATTGAGGAATTGTCCAATGCCAGCAAGATCATCCGACCTGCCTTCAAGTCCATTGAGCCGGACCACGAATACATTCCCATGGACGAGCGGGAATAAAAACGGTATAATCTGGGTATTGCATACAGTTAGGAGGATATCGGAATGATAGATCCGAGATATGACACCCAGCTTCTCCTCGAGGGCGAGGACCTCGACGAGGACGAAATCAACGACTATATCCGCAGCCACTTTGAGGGCGACGAGCTCCTGGTGGTGGGAGACGAGGAACTCATCAAGCTCCATTTCCACACGAATGAGCCGTGGAAAATCCTGGAGTACATGCGCTCCCTCGGTGAGATCTACGACATTGTCGTGGAGGATATGGACCGGCAGTCCCGCGGTCTTCAGGGCTAAACAGGATCAATAGAAAAACGGTGCTCTGCACGGCCAGTACCGGCTAGCAGGGCACTTTTCTTTTGCCCCGGGGTCCGATTCCTCGTTGACGTAGGGGAGGGAAACGGGTAAAATTTATTCGTTAGTTGCTTTAAAGCAACTTTTCTGAAATTCCTGACCCGGAGGACTCCGCAATGACGTTAAATGACTTATCGATAGGCGATTCGGCCATCGTCCAGACCGTGGGCGGCGAGGGCGCGCTGCGCCAGCACTTCCTCGACATGGGTGTTATCCCTGGAGCAAAAGTGCAACTTGTGAAATATGCCCCCATGGGCGACCCGATGGAGCTTCGCATCCACAGCTATGAGCTGACATTGCGGAAGGCGGATGCGGAGAAAATCTCCATCGCCCCATGTAATGAAGAGACTGAGGAGGCCCGCCCGGTAGGTGAGGCGTGGGAGCCGGAGGTCCACCTGCCCGGACAGCATATGGAACACCCCGGTCTCGGTGAGCCTGGAAAGTACCACGACAAATCCACGGAGAACCCGCTGCCGGAGGGCACGACGCTGACATTCGCACTCGCCGGAAACCAGAACTGCGGCAAGACGACGCTGTTTAACCAGCTGACCGGCGCCAACCAGCATGTGGGCAACTTCCCCGGGGTCACGGTGGACCGGAAGGACGGAAAAATCCGGCGACACGACGATACGCTGGTCACCGACCTCCCTGGAATTTACTCCATGTCGCCGTACTCCCAGGAGGAAATCGTCACGAGGCAGTTCATCCTCGGTGAGAAGCCGAAGGGCATTATCAACATTGTGGACTGCACGAATATTGAGCGAAATCTCTATCTCACCATGCAACTTCTGGAGCTCGACACCCCCATGGTCGTGGCCCTCAACTTCATGAACGAGGTCATTGACAATGGCGGTGCGGTGCGTATCAACGAGCTCGAGGAGGAGCTCGGCGTGCCGGTCATTGCGGTCAATGCGCTGAACGGCGAGGGCGTCGACGAGCTGGTGGAGCATGCTGTCCATGTCGCCAAGTACCAGGAGAAGCCATTGCGGCAGGATTTCTGTGACGAGAATGACCATGGCGGAGCGGTGCACCGGGCTCTGCATGCCATTATGCACCTTATTGAGGATCACGCGGAGCGGGCGGAAATCCCGCTGCGGTTTGCGGCCAACAAGCTCATTGAGGGGGACCATCTCATTGAGGAGGCCCTGCAGCTGGATCAGAACGAGAAGGAGACCGTGGAGCACATCTGCCGGCAGATGGAGCAGGAGCGCGGACTGGACCGCTCCGCCGCCATTGCGGACATGCGCTTCGAGTTCATCCGCAAGGTCTGCTCCAAGTCCGTCATCCATCCGAAGGAGAGCAAAGAGCACAAGCGCAGCCAGCGCATTGACAAGGTGCTCACCGGAAAATTTACGGCCATCCCCATCTTTGTGGTCATTATGGCCGCCATCTTTTATCTGACATTCAATGTATTTGGTAAGTGGCTCCAGGATCTCATCCAGCTGGGAATCGACAAGCTGTCGGAAGTTACGGCTGCCGCCATGCAGGCGGGACATGTGCACCCATTGCTGCAGTCTTTGGTGGTAGACGGCATCTTCGGCGGCGTTGGCACCGTGCTGAGCTTCCTGCCCATCATCGTCATCCTGTTCTTCTTCCTGTCGTTGCTGGAGGACAGCGGTTATATGGCGCGGATTGCCTTTGTCATGGACCGGCCGCTGCGTAAGATCGGTCTGTCTGGCCGAAGCATTGTGCCCATGCTTGTGGGCTTCGGCTGTACGGTTCCCGCCGTCATGTCCTCCCGGACTCTGCCGTCTGACCGGGACCGCAAAATGACCATCCTGCTGACCCCCTACATGAGCTGCTCGGCGAAGATCCCCATCTACGCCTTCTTCTCGGCGGCCTTCTTCCCGGGGAAGAGCTGGCTCGTCATGTTCATCCTCTATTTTATCGGAATTATCATCGGCGTTCTGAACGCCGTCATAGCCAACCATACCGCCTTCAAGGGCGATGCAGTCCCCTTCGTCATGGAGCTCCCCAACTACCGCATGCCAGGGGCGAAAAACGTCGGACGTCTTCTCTGGGACAAGGCCAAGGACTTCCTGCAGAGGGCGTTCACCATCATCTTGCTGTGCACCATGATCATCTGGTTCCTGCAGCACTTCAGCCCGACATTCCACGCAGTAGATGACTCGAGCAAGAGTATTCTCGCCATTATTGCCGGGGGTATATCGCCCATATTCCGCCCGCTCGGGTTTGGTGACTGGCGTATCGTCACATCCCTCATTGCCGGATTCCTTGCCAAAGAGAGCGTTGTCTCTACCCTCAGCCTGCTGTTTGGCGGCATTGGAGCTGTCCATGCTGCCCTCACACCATGGCACGCGGCGAGCCTGCTGGTCTTCTGCCTGCTCTATACCCCGTGCGTGGCGGCCATTGCGTCCATCCGGCGTGAACTCGGCCGGAAGTGGGCGTGGGGCGTCGCTCTGGGACAGTGTGTGGTCGCGTGGCTGGCGGCCGGAGTTGTGGCTCTGATTGGAGTTTTAGTGTAAAATAAGAGGCATAAAGGAGGGTTGTCAGATGAACAAATACCCAACCGTCTTTGTGCACGGATATATTGGATGGGGCGAAGGAGACCCCATCGCCGACCATCTTGGATACTGGGGGCAGGGGAAGAAGAATATCCTTGCCCACCTTTCGAGTGAGGGCTATGAGGTCCATGCCCCGGCGCTCGGTCCGTACACCAGTACCTGGGACCGCTCTTGCGAGCTCTACGCCTATCTGTTTGGCGGACGCGTGGACTTCGGAAAAGTCCACAGCGAAAAATATGGCCATGACCGGTATGGCGCAACCTATGAGGGCGTTCTCAAGGACCTCGGAAAGACAGAGGCACACAAGAAGATCAACCTGATTGGGCACTCATTTGGCGGCCCCACGGTCAAGGTCTTCACGGAGCTCATGTGCCGCGGCTTCCAGGAGGAAATTGACGGGACGGATCCAGAGGATCTCTCTCCGCTGTTTGCCGGCGGGCATGGGGACCTTATCCACTCCTGCACGACGCTCAGTGGCGTAAACAACGGCACCACATTTGATATGCTGAGCCGCCCTGTTCTGTGGCTTGCCACCGTCGGTGTCCTCTCCAATGAGATGCTCCTGGGAGCTCCACTGGAAAAGGAGCGCCGTCTCCGGCTGGAACATTACGGCATCTCCGGCCCGAAGTCGGCAAAGGGAATTTTGCAGTATGCCCATAACACCTGGGACACCGCGACATTTGAGATGACGCCGCCCTTTGCAGAAAAACTCAACGCCGGGCAGGATACGAACCCGCATATTTACTACTTTGCCCACCGGGCGGACTGCTCGAAAAAATTCCTCGGAAAGCGCCGCCTTCCGGCCTTCCGGGACACGAGCGCGGCATGCCGGGTCACGAGCCTCATCATGGGCTGCTATCTTCCACCCAAATTCCATGTGAATCCGGCCTGGTACCCCAACGATGGCTTTGTCAACGTCCTTGGCCAGAGTGCACCGTTCAATGCGCCGCAGCAGGACGGCGAGTTTGGCATGGAGTTCCAGCCTGGGAAATGGTATAACATGCCCATCATCCGGGGCGACCATCTGTGGTGGAACGGCATTGAGGCAAAGAAAAAGGAACTGTTTGCCTATTATGACCGCATGCTCTCCATGTTGCAGGAGCTGCCGGACGCTTGAGAAAAGTGCATCGCCCACTTGACCGGATGTCCTAAATTTGTTCTATTTATCGGCCTTGCCGTCGATGTGACCCCCGTGGTACGCTGATGACAGATGACACGCTGTCTTGTAAGCGTCAAACGGGGGTCTTTTTCATGAAAACTGCGTTTCTCATTGTCTACGGGGCGCTGGTTCTTCTCTACCTGTTTGTGGAGCGGAGCGGGCATCACGGCTGGCGTGCGGTCAACAAGATCTCCATGGTGGTGCTGTTCCTTTTGGCGGGCTTTACGGGCATCTTGACGCACCCTCCGGTGGGCGGCATGGGCGTCCTGTTTCTGGTTGCCCTTGTCTTCTGCGCCTTGGGCGATGTACTTCTCCTCTGGTTCTTCAACGCCGGCGGCACCGCCTTCGGTATCGGCAACGTCCTGTTCTTCGTCTACGAACTCCGTCTCCTACTGCAGGGTGGCTTCCAATTCCGGGATTTTTGGTGGTGTATTTTCATCTTCCTCGTCCCGCTTTACCTGCTTTACCACTTCCTGTTCACCAAGGGGGTAAGGGAGGCGCATCACGGCATTGAATTTCAGCTGACGGGCTACCTTATTAGCATTGCCATGCACGGCACCATGGGCGTCCTGCTCATAATCTTCTTCCCCGGCACCCCCAGCTTCTGGCTCGGCCTCGGCTCCCTCCTCTTCTGGATTTCCGACATGTATCTCATGTTCTACAAGTTCCGCTTCCACGACAAGAAGTGGATTTTGAACTTGAACAGCCTGAACTACTTTGTGGGAATGCTGCTGATTGCGGGGTCAAGGCATCTTGTTTGAGGGTGGGCGATTCACCGATCTATATTTTTCGTGAATTTTCCTCTTGCTCATAGCCTGAGCAGGGGGATTTTTTTGTGTGGTAGGGGAAATACCAACTTTTTCTGAAAATTTGGATAAAGGGGATAGACTGTAGATTAAAAGGGAGAGGAAATACCACTGAAACCTGTTTTGCGGAGCAGGAGGGTGGTAGGCTGTGGGCGGCAACTGGGCGGGAATACCACTGAATCCTTATCTCAGGGCAATAAGGTTGGTAGATTGCTGGCGGGTAACTGGGTGGGAATACCACTTACTCCTTATCCCAGAGGAATAAGGTGGTAGATTGCTAGCTGCTAACTTGATGGAAATACCACCGAACCCTTATCCAGTACAATAAGGGTGGTAAATTGCTGGCGGGTAACTGGGCGAGAATACCTCTGAATTCTTATCCAGGGCAATAAGGTTGGTAGATTGTTAGCTGCTACTTGATTGGGAATACCACTCAATCCTTATCCCCAGATAAAAGGTGGGTAAATTACGAAACTCAGCTTCTTGGAAATACCACTTTAACTGCAAATCTCCAAATAATAGGGGAAAGCAGTTAATCGCCGCCCCTAACTACCCTACACTTAACTGCATTCTCCAAAATAAAAGGGGAACGCAGTTAATTGCTCGCTTCTAACCTGACCGCAATTAACTGCGATTTTGACAAAACAAGGGTAGAGCAGTTAATTGCCGCCCCTAACCAAGCTTGAATTAACTGCTTGCCCTTAAAAATATGGGAAGAGCAGTTAATTGCTTGCCCCGAACCCAACCATAATTAACTGCATTCTCCAAAATAAAAGGGGAACGCAGTTAATTGCTCGCTTCTAACCTGACCGCAATTAACTGCGATTTTGACAAAACAAGGGTAGAGCAGTTAATTGCCTACCTCTAACCGACTCCCAATTAACTGCATTTCCAATAAAGCAGGTAAACTGCAGTTAATTCCTTCCCCTAACCAAGCTAAGATTAACTGCTTTCCCTCAAAAATAAGGGTAGAGCAGTTAATTTCCCTTACCAATTCAAGCCTCATTTAACTGCAGATCCCCCCAAAATAGGGGAAAGCAGTTAATCTCTGACTCAAATCAAGCCACACTTAACTGCAAATACCCAAATAAAAAGGGAAAGCAGTTAACAGCCCACGCTTAATTGGCCAACAATTAACTGCATTCCGCTCACAAAAACAAAAAAGCAGTAAAAAAG